>Ga0257111_1000570_pt1 | contig 15247 bp, 9 predicted proteins | sample LP_taG_6_FD_191567 | JGI IMG/M metagenome (GOLD analysis project Ga0257111, IMG submission 191567) | Marine microbial communities from Northeast Subartic Pacific Ocean, Canada - LP_J_2015_P26_500m | ecosystem: Environmental > Aquatic > Marine > Oceanic | place: Canada: Northeast Subartic Pacific...
GGCAAAATGATGCCATAGTTGCGGAAGACGACTACGTTTATGAATATACATTAAGCACAGGTTTTGATATCACTTCTACAGTAGCTTATGTTGGCGGTTATAATGTACGTTCTCAAGAGCCAACGCCACAAGGATTGGCATTTAACCATGATGGAACTAAGATGTTTGTTACGGGTGAGTCTGGTGACGATGTTAACGAATATTCTCTAACTAGTCCATTTAATTTGATTGATGTTACAGGAGAACATGATGGTGATGTTTTAGGAGATGATACAGATGCTAATAGTGATACTTTAACAGTTGCTTCCTACAGAACAGGTGCTTCTGAAGGTAGTGGTACAGCCGCTGGTTCGGTGGGTTCTGCTTTAACAGGAACTTATGGCCAATTAACATTGAATGCTAATGGATCATATACATATGTTGCAAACCAATCAGCTGCTGATGATTTAGATGCAGGCGATGTTGTAACAGACTCTTTTAATTACACTGTTTCAGATGGAAATGGAGGAACGGATATTGGGGTCATAGAAATAACAGTAATAGGTATTAACGATACACCAGTTGCAGTAGACGATACAGACTCAGTTGATGTAAATGAAACAACTACAGCAACTAATGGATCTTCAAATGACGTTTTAAGTGATGACACAGATGCAGATGATCATGATTCTTTAGAAATTACAGCTATTCAACCAAGCGGAGGTTCTTCTTCAAGCGTTTCAACAGGAAGCTCATATAATAGTAGTGGTACAGAAGTTACAGGAACATATGGTACTTTAACCATTGGAGCAGACGGATCCTACACTTATGTAGCAGACCAAGATGCAGCAGATAATATAAATTCTGGATCTAGTGAAACAGATGTTTTTACATATACAATTTTTGACGGAGCAGCTACCGATACAGGAACAATAACTATTACTGTTTCAGGAGGGGATGCTACGACTACTGAAACTGAAGAACCAAAAAAAGAAAAAAAAGAAGCTAAAAAAGAAAAAAAAGAATTAAAAAAACAAAGAAAAAAAATTAAAAGAGCAAAAAGACTTTTTCTAAAAGAATTTAAACTACCTAAATCATCAATAGCCAGAAGTGCTGAATTTAACCAAGGTTTAAAACTTGTAGATTTAGTTGCTGAATCTGGATCTATAGATATTAAAGAAGGTAAAGAAGATATCAATAAACTTAAAGCCAAATTTACTGACAAGAGTTTAAAAGTTAGATTTAAAGTTTTTAACGATGAAGGTAAAGAAGTTCAAAAATACTATGGAGAAATGATAGATGGATCTGCATTACCAGAGTGGATTAAAGTTGATCCGAAAACAGGAAAAACTACAACAAATATTCCAAAAGATGAAAAATTAGTCGAATTTAAAATCATTGCAGTAGATGTAGACAATAATAAAAAACAAGTAACCGTTATTATTGATCCTGAGAAAATTGCAAAAGATAAAGAAATATTAAAAGAAGCAAGAAAAATAACAAAAGCAAAAATCACGGTTAACAAAGATGGATCAATAAAATTAAATTCTATTAATAAAGATGGATCTGTAAATAAAACAACTACAGATGCAATTAATGAAAACAAAAATTTTGAGGATATTGTAAAAGAAATTAAGCCTAACGAATTTTTAAAACTAGAAGCAAATTTAAGGAATAATGATTTTGTAGTTGAACTTCCAGATGAAATTAAGACAAACTTTAAAAGCCTTAAAGTAGTTTTAAAAAATGGTAAAGAAATACCAAACTGGATTAAATTAAACCCAATTAGTGGTGAAATTATTGCCAATCCACCAGAAAACGTAGAGAAGGTAGAACTTAAAGTTATTATAGAAAATGAAAATGGAGAAGTAACAGTTAAAGATATTGAAATTAATTTTTCTGATGTAAATCCAGAAACAACAGAAAAATTATTAGATAACGATATAAAGTTTATGCCTCTATCTGATCAATTGTTAAAAGAACAAACCATTTTAGATAATTACGGTTCCCAAATAATAAACAATTTATAAAATATAACTTATTAAAAACGTGAGAATTTTACTTATTATAATTTTATTTATTTTTGCAAACTCTGCTTTTTCTGAGACTACAGAAGTAGAAGTAAGAGAAGCAAGAACATTGGTTATTGCAACAGAAAAAGTTTCTATTTCAAGTGAAATTGCTGCACGCGTTGAAAAAATAAATTTTTTAATGGGAGATGCATTTAAAAAGGGAGATCTATTAATCAGTTTTGACTGTAAGCTATACAAAGCTCAATTAGATGTGATTAAAGCTGATCACAAAAGTGCAAAAATACAATTAAAAAATGATAAAGAACTTTTAGACCTGAGATCTATTGGTGAACTTCAATATCAACTATCAGAGTCTGCACTTAAAAAAGCAGAAGCAGAATTATCAATTGCAAAACTTAATGTTGAAAGATGTAATATCCTTGCTCCATACGATGGCAAAGTAATGGATGTTTATACAAATGTATTTACAAACATTGAACAAAGGCAAGCATTGATGGATATAGTTGGTGATGGATTGTTAGAAGCAGCTATTGTTGTTCCAAGTAAATGGTTGAAATGGTTAAAGAAAGGCCATCCAGTGAAAATTATCATCGATGAAACAGGTGAAGTTCTTGATGCAAAAGTAATTAGTTTAGGTGCTACAGTTGATGCAGTAAGTCAAACTATAGAATTAAAAGCTCAGTTTAATAAAAAATATGAGAGTTTAATTCCTGGAATGAGTGGGATTGTTAAATTTTGAGCGAAGATAAAAACATAAAAATAGCAAGATTAATTGGTCTTGAAAAGAAAGCCAGAGAAGCTAGAGACAAAGACGAATTAAATTTTTTAGTAGTTAATGAAACAAGAGAGATTATTAATTACACTAACTCTTTTTTATTACTTAAATCTCCAACTGACAAATATCATGTAAATGCAATTTCTGACCTTGCAACAGTTGATAGAACAGCGCCACTTGTAACTTTTGTTGAAGATTTCATGAATGATAAATCACTTAAAGATCTAAAAGAAATTGAATTAATTGATTTAGAAAAATTTACAAAAGGAATGAAAAGAAAAAAACCAAATAACATTCCTCAATACTTACTATGTGTTCCAATTTTTTCTCCACAAAAAGGCCTGCAAGGGTATTTAATTTTATCTAGAAATGATCCATTTAAAGAAAATGAAAATGAATTAATAAGACATTTATCAAGAACTTATGGACATGCTTATAATACTTTTTTATCTAATTATTCAATTAAGGATTTCTTAAATAAAAATTTTTCAGGAAGAAAACGTTGGATTATAATTGGTATGGTTTCTTTGATATTTGTTTTTCCAATTCGAATGACAAGTACAGCGCCTGTTGAAGTTGTTGCTAAAAATCCTTACCTAGTAACCTCTCCTTTCGATGGTGTTGTTAAAAAAATTATTGCAAGCAATAACGACAAAGTAAAATCAGGAGATTTATTAGTTATTTTAGAAGACACCGATTTGTTAAATGATTTTAATCTAGCAAAGCAATATTTACGCCTTGCAGAGATAGAACTACTTAGAAGCAGACAATCTTCTTTCACAGACAATGAAGAAAAATCAAGATTAGCTGAACTTGTTGCGCGAGTAGATTTAAAAAAAGCAGAAGTTCAATCAGCACAACAAAAGTTAAAAAATTCTAAAATTTATTCAGAACAAAAAGGAGTAGCGATCGTTGATAGAAAATTAGATTGGCAAGGAAGACCGGTTGCTGTTGGTGAAAAAATACTAACTATTGCAGATCCAAAGGAAATTGAATTTTTAATTTGGTTACCCGTTAAAGACTCTATAGTTATAAAAAAAAATTCAAAAGTAAGAGTATTTTTGGATGTTAATCCTATTAGCCCATATAAAGGAAAGCTTTTAAGATCAACTTATGAACCAGAACTATCTCCTGAAGAAGTTTTATCTTATAAATTAGTTTCAAGTTTCGAAAGTAATAAAAAAACACCAAGAATTGGTCTTAGAGGAACTGCAAAAGTACATGGTTCTAGAGTTATGTTGTTTTATTATTTATTTAGAAAACCCATCACATTTGTTAGGCAACTTATCGGCGTATGATTATTCCATATTTAAGAGAAGATTTAGAAATATTTAGAGGCAATAGTAGAGAAGATGGGTCTCCAGCATGGCTGCTATATGATGCCTTAAGAAATAAATATTTTACTTTAGGGCTGACAGCATTTCGACTGATTAAAAATTGGAGAGCAGGTGAAGATATCAATTCATTTGAGAAAAAAATTAACCAAGAAGGAATTGAAACAAATGGCGAAGAAATCAAAAGTTTTGTTAATTTTCTTCAGCTGAATAATTTAATAGTTCAACCAAGAGGTCAAAGTACAAATTTACTTTTACAACAGAAAAATGCTCAAAAAAAAAATTGGCAATATTTTTTAATTCATAGTTATCTTTTTTTTAAAATTCCATTAATAAAACCAGATGAATGGCTAGGAAGAACACTTAAATATGTAAGAGCTTTTGGGTCAAAAAAATATAGAAATATTATTTATATTTTTGGTTTTATTGGAATTTGTCTTGTTATTCAGCAATTTGAAACATTTTTAAATACCTTCATGTATTTTTTCTCGTTTAAGGGTTTGATGCTTTATTTAATTACTTTAATTTTTGTAAAATCATTACATGAACTGGGACATGGTTATATTGCAAAATATTTTGGTTGTAGAGTTTCTGCAATTGGAATTGCGTTTTTAGTATTTTTTCCTTTTTTATATACTGATACAACCGATGCATGGCGTCTTAGAAACCACAGAGAAAGATTAATCATTAACTTTGCCGGTATTTTAACTGAGCTTCATCTAGCATTGATTGCAACTTTTCTTTGGGCGATATTACCTGATGGTGGTTTAAAAAGTGTTACCTTTTTTATTGCCACAACTAGTTGGATTTCTTCTTTAGCAATTAACGTAAGTCCATTTATGAGATTTGATGGTTATTATGTTTTTGCTGATTGGTTAAAAGCAGAAAACTTACAACCAAGATCTTTTGCACTTGCAAGATGGCAATTAAGAGAAATATTATTTGGATTAAATTATTCGCCACCAGAAGAACTAAACCCTTCTAGGCGTTGGACTTTTGTTTTGTATGCTTGGCTTACATGGATTTATAGATTTTTCTTATTTTTAGGAATTGCATTTTTAGTTTATCATTTAGCTTTTAAAGTTTTGGGAATCTTACTATTTGTCATTGAAATATACTGGTTTATTTTAAAACCAATAATTAATGAAATAAAATATTGGTCCAGCCTAAAATCTGAAATTAAATTAAACAAAGAAACCAAAAGACTTTATATTATTTTAACAATTTTAATTTTGGGTTTATTATTACCATGGAAATCATCATTAAAACTTCCAGCAGTTTATGTTTCAGAACAGTATTCAAAAATTTATTCACCTTATCCTGCACAAATTAAAGAAATTTTTGTAAATAAAGATGAAATTGTCACAAAGGATCAAGAGTTAATAAAATTATACTCACCTGAATTAGATTTAAATATCAGCAGTATTAGAAGAAAAATTCAATTAACTAAAACAAAAATAAAGGGTCTAAGTAGATCTGCAGGCAATCTAGATCAATATATGACTCTACAACAAAGATTAATAGCATTACAAGCAGAGCTTGATGGTTTAAATAAAATTCAATCTAAATTTTTGATTAAATCTCCTATTGATGGAAGGATAAAAAATTTTGCTAACTTGTCAATTAACCAATGGGTCAGTAATTTGGATGAATTAATGGGAATTGTAAAATATGGAACAGGAAGTGTTGTTGGGTTTGTAAAAGAAAGTCAAATAGATAGATTTAAATTAAAAGAACATGCAGTGTTTATTCCTTTTGATGGCCAGCATTCTAAAGTTAAATTAATTTCACAAAATCTCGATCTTTCAGCTGTATCTATTCTTCCTTATCCCGCTTTATCTTCTAATTATGGTGGGCCAATTGCAACAAGAGCATTTGTGTCTGGTGAGTATAAAAATCGACCTGAAGTAGCACACTACCAGGCAACTTTTAAATTAATCAAAAAAGTTTCATCAATTGAATTGCAGCTTCCCGGATATGTTCATGTCGATGGATATCGATACAGTCCTTTTTTTAGATTTTTAAAGAATGTATTTTCTTTATTGATTAGAGAAAGTAGTATTTAAATTATCGACCCAGAGATAGAATAGAGATAGAATAAAAAACCAACTATAAGCAGAAATCTTTCCATAATTATTGACAAACATAGCTTACAAGACCCATAATAGGGAAAAAGATTGCTTGCACCTATTTTAGGTTGTATTCTACCCAACATAGGGAGATATAAAACCATTATGAGTTTAAAAAAAACTGAAATAGGTGAAGATAATAAAGTTATTTCTTTAACAGAAGCTGCAAGAAAGTTAGAGGATAAGACTGGACCAACTTTTTCAAAAGGACTTTATGAATGGATAATGTTTATAGTTAGCTTCTATTCAAGAGTAAGAGAAACTTTAAAAATTGATTTTGAAACTTTTATTATTCTTCAAGTTGTTGTTAGTCATTCACTCTATCAGGTAAATAAAACCGGAAGCAAAACCTATTCTGAAATTAAAGAACATGTTGAAAAGCTATCTATGGTTAAGTTAAAAAAGAATCTTAAATTAACCTTTGCTAGTATTTCAGAGGTAATTCAGTTGCCAAGAGAAACTGTTCGAAGAAAAGTATTAGAACTTTGTAAAAAAAATATATTAACATTTAATAATGAAAACGGAATTAAGCTTGGACACGGTTATAAAACAATTTATAAAGAATTTGTTTCACAAACTACTAAGGATATTGGTACCTTAGTTAAAAAGTGGAAGCATAGTGGCGCATTAGATAAATTATTAGAATTGGATAAAAAATAATGAATAAATTATTTTATGGACTGTATGACCTAGCTAATTCAGCTTACACTATTATAGTTGTAACGTTTATTACATCCGCATACTTTGCAAACCAAATTGTAGGTGATCCACAACTTGGTGCAGCGTACTGGCAATGGACAGCCGGACTTTGTGGAATATTAATTGCACTAACAGGACCTTTACTTGGAAACATAGCTGATAAAAAACCTAAAGGTAAAATTAATTTATTACACATGTTTACCATCCTCTGTATTTTAATAACTTGTTTGTTTTGGTTTGCTAAACCATCGACAAATTATATTTTGTTTACATTAATTATTTTTTTATTATCAAACTATTGTTATGAAGCTGCTACAATTTTTTATAATTCATTATTAAAAAATTGTTCAAATGAAAATAATATTGGAAAAACATCGGGCGCAGCATTTGCTTTAGGATATATTGGATGTGTTCCAATATTATTATTTACATTATATGTTTTTGTTTTACCTGATACTATTCCTTTTGGTTTAGACAAAAGTAAATTTGAAAATATAAGATTCATTCCAATTATTGCCGCAGTTTGGTTTTTAATCTTTTCATTGCCAATGATTTATTATTTTAAAAAAAAAATTTCCTACGAAGAAAACTTAGATGTAACTCCAGCCTTTAAAAAAATTTTTGAAATTATTTGGAAAAATAAATTTACTGCTGCTGGTAAATTTCTTTTAGCAAGAATGATTTACTCCGATGCTCTAATTGTTTTAATTGCAGGAGGTGGCGTTTATGCTTCGGGAGTTTTTGGTTTTACTTCAGGAGAACTATTACAACTTGCAATTTATGCAAACATAGTTGCATTCGTTGGAGTTTTACTTGGCGGGTATTTAAATGATAAGTTTTCATCTAAAAATATTATTTTAGTTTGTATTTTTGTTCTAACGTTAACAGTTTTCTATGGATCAATAATTGCTGAAACTAAAGATCAATTCTTTTATAACGTTATGGTAATTTCATTTTTTATTGGATCAATTCAAAGTGCAAGTCGAGTAATGATGACAAAGTTATTAGAAACAAATGATTTAGGAAAAGGTTTTGGTTTGTTTAGTTTTTCTGGTCGCATCACGGCTTTTGCTGGACCAATATTAGTTGGAACCATGACTTATTATTATTCTCAACGAATTGGTTTCTTATCAATCTCTGTTTTCTTTGTTTTAGGATTTTTATTAATGATTTCAGTAAAAAATATTTAATTTTTTTAAAAAATTTAGAAAAATTAATATTTAATGAAAAAAAATTATTTTTAATTTAATTTCTACTTAAAATTGAAATTTTAAAAAAATTTTCATTATTTTGGTATACAACTAATGGGATTTGTCAAATTTTGACCCTGATTACTACAAAATTATACAATTATTAGTTTTAAAAATATATTTTTAAATAAATTTTAAAACTCTAACACAATAAAATTTTACTCTAACACAAAAAAACAATTTGAAATTATAAAATTAAAAAACGTTGATTTTATTAGCTTTTTTAATTTTTTTAGAATTATTATAACTCTAACACAATTTATAAAATTACAAATGTACTATTTGTGTTAGAGTTTATGAAATTGAGACTTATTATTTATATAATTTTTTTTTTTACCAAAATTATAAAAAACCTTGATTTTATTGATTAAAATGACTTATTTTATAATTATCACCCAGTATGAGCGCATAAGTTGTAATATTGTGTTAGACTTTTTTAATTTTTGTGTTAGAGATTAGCATGTTTTGTGTTAGAGAAAATAAATTTTTTAAAATATGAACGAGGAAGATAAAGATAATATAAATAAAGTGGACGAGCAAAAGATTGATGAAAAACAATCTTCAGGTAAATCTGTACCTTCAGATGATAAATCTTCTGAAACTTCTGATTTAACTGTTGAAAATCAAGATCCAGTTCAATCTCAAGGAGAATCTGAAACTTCCGAAGAAATAAAGAAAGAACATGAGGTAATTCACAAAAAAGAAGATCGATTACACATATATATAAGGCAAGATAAGTATAAGGGTGAGTTAAAATCAAAAAATTGGGTTGGTAGACTTTATATTGATGGAAAACAAAAGATTTCTTCTTCAGGAACTCCTAATCTTGAAGACGCAATACCAATATTAGAAAAATGGTTTGATGATGTTCACGCAAATAAAGAAAAAGAAGAACAATCGACGCAAGAAACACCAAATGTACAAACATCTGTTACACAAGAACAAACAACATCTCCAGTAACAGAAACATCTCAACAGCCACAAGCTCCTGTTATAGAAAAAAAACCAGAACCAGTTGTTGTTCAAAGTGTTTCTGCTCCAATAGAAAAAACAGAGGCAGTGGAAGAAAAAACCAGCTCAAGTATTTTTGATAGATTAAAAAAAATAAAACTTAAAAAACCTTCTTTTGCTGGTAGCAAAGAAATTTCAAAAGCTTCGGCATCAGGTAAAAGTAGTTTTAAAAGTAAATTAAATAATTTCTTTAAATCAAAGTTAGGAAAATCTACAGCACAAGGGGAGGAAATAGTTGGAGTCGAAATTACAAATAAAGAAATTAGACTAGCTCAAATTTCAAGCAACAAAGCAAATCAGTGGATATTAGAAAAATTTTTTGTTCACAAAGTGGATTTACCAGAAGATGCAGCTGTTTTAGATAATGCAGACAAATTAGGAGCAGAATTGTCAATAGCAATCCAGAAAGCAAAAATTCAAACACCTAATGCTGCAATCGCAATTCCAGTAACAAGCGCAATAATAAGAGTAGTAACAGCTCCATTGATGAAAGATGAGGAATTACAAAAAGCAATAGAAACAAATTCACTTTGGGAAAACTTAGTTCAATTGACAGATAATCTTGATGATTATTCTATTTTTCACCAAGTAATAAATAGAAATCAAAAAGATAACACTATGGACATCTTGTTTGTTGCTTCAAAACTATCAGATATAAATAGCTATACTTCAATAATTAAATCAGGTGGACTTAATCCAGTTATTATAGATGTAAAATGTTTTGCATTAAAATCTGCAGTTGATCAAATCAATCTAATTTCAAACAAGACTGAAGATGTAAATTTAACTGCAGTACTAGAATTTGGATTAGATGAAAATTATCTTATGATCTTATATGAAAACAATCCAATAATTACTGATATATTTTTAAGAGGCCAAGACAGAAAAATATTGATGGGGTCAGAAAACCAAGAAGAAAAAGAAGGATTGGTTAGAAGATATATAACTCAAGTTAAACAGGCTGTACAAGATTTTGAAACTAAATATGAGAAAAGAATAAGAAATATAAAAATTGTTTCAGATTTAAAAAATGTTGACGATTACCTGTCTTATTTTAGAAAAAATTTAGTTAATGTAGGATTTACACCATTTGACCCAGTAGATGGTTTACAAATCCCACAACAAATAGGAGATCAATTAAATATAGAAAATAAATCATATTTCTCGACTGTTATTGGACTTGCGTTCAGAAAACTAGATGTATTTGGTTATTATAAATTTGTTACAGCAGTAAAAAATATAAACTTGTTACCTGATAGACAGGGAATGTTTAAGAAAAAGAAAATGAAAGCGATATCAAATTTTGCTTTCAAAGGTGTTGCTGGTGCAATAGCTGCAATTTATTTAATTTTATTTACATTATCTTTTTGGAATATTCATTCGTACAACAAGAAATTAAAAGATTATTCTAAAGTAAGCAAAATTCATGCACAAAAATCTAAGGAAAATGAAGAAATTTCAAAAGAATTAAAATTGATAACAACTACTATGAAATTAAGCAAAAGCTTAAAATCAAATAAAGATTTGAGTTATAGAATATTGGCACAAATTGCATCAAGTGTACCGAAAAGAGTAAAGTTTAACAACGTTAATTATAATGGAAAACATCGTGTTACAATCCAAGGTGTTGCAGCCAGTGACCAAGACATTTTAAAATTTATTGAGAATCTGGGTAAACAAAAATTAATTAAACAAGCATCACTGTCATCTATGAAACTTCCAAGAAAATCAGCAAGCGGTATAACGATGAAAGGATTTAGGGTTTTTGTAATAATTGAAAAAAGCTAAGGATAATTAATGGATTTAAATATAGATTTAAAAAATTTAAATGTTGAAGATATAAAAGCAAAAATTATACAATTTGCTGATAAGAAAACTTTAATTAAGGTTGGAATTTCAGCTGGAGCAATAATTTTATTTTTAGTCATCTACTACGCAATTCTAAATCCAATAGTCAATAAAAAGAAAATTCAGTTAGATAAAATGAATAAAATGAAAGAAGAAACTTCAAAGTATGTAGCTGAAATAAAATCAAAAAAAAGTAGCATAAAAAAACTTACTCCTGAATATGAAAAATACTCAACACTGTTTCACACAAGAGCAGAAGTAGAAGGTTTATACGAAACTTTAAGTTATTATGCGGGTTTAAACAATTTGGTTATCTCGAAAATAGAAAAACAAGATATTCAAGGAGTATCAAAAGCTGATGCATTGGCTGAATCGTCTGGTAAAAAGAAAAAGAAAAAGAAGAAGACTAAAAAAACCAAAAAAAAGAAAGCATCAACTATGGCTTACTACAAAATACCAGTAAATTTTGAAATAGATGGTAATTTTTTAGGGTATATAAAGTTTAAAAGAGCCCTGTCTCTATCTCAAAAAATGTTAAATTTTGACAAGGAGTCTATACAAGTGATAAAAGGAGATACAACTGGAGCGATAAAAGTTAAAGGTGTACTAACAGTGGTGGGGCTATCTGGTGATTTTTAAGAAAATAACAATATTGATTTTAGTAACAATTTTTTGTTTTAGCAATGCAATTGCTGACAATCATGACACCGAACAAAACATATTAGATAAAGCAAAAGAAATTAATGAAAAAATTAAAAAACAACAAGCTGAAAAAAACGCAAACATTAGTTCAGAAACAGGTCAACTAGCAGAACCTTTGCCTCTTAACGATCCTTTTGTTGGAGATGCTTCTCTTGGAGGAACAAACACTGTATCAGTAATTACAAGTGATGATGAAGAAGATAGCGGGATGAGTTTATATAACTTTAAACTTGTTGCTATACTGACAGGTGAATACGAAAGCTATGTGTCATTAATAAATTCATCAGGTGAGATAGTCACATTACAAATGAACGAAGAGCTAAGCAAAGGTATAAAACTAATTTCGCTAGCTCCTCATCAGGCAGTGTTTGAAAAAGGAACTGAGTCTTATTTAGTAATTAATTTTCAAAACCAAATTAAAGAAACTTCGGAGCCCTTTTAATGAAATTTAAACCACTTAAAATATTTTTATTGTTAACTTTTTTTATAACGGTTCTTAGTGGATGTACTACTAATCAGATGGCCAAGATGAAAGCTAAGAAAACATTCAAGCATAATACTCCATTGATTAAGGAAGACGTTAAAAAATTAGGAGAAATAGAAGTTGAAAAGAGCGCTGAAATGGGTCCAACTCCTATCGAAGGGGATATAAAAAAATTACAGAAAAGAAAGAAAATTTCATCGGTTAAAGAGAAAAACTATATATTGATACCTGATGAATATGCGCTGCTTAAACAAAAGGTAACATTCAAATTTCAAAACTTTGACTACAAGGAAGCCATGAGTTTGATGGCAAAAGTTGGAGATGTAAATATTTTGGTTGGAGAAGAAGTTGCCGGATCTATAACTGCTGAACTTTCGGATGTTCCTTGGGACAAAGCTTTTAATGCATTGTTAGATATGAAAAATTTTGCTGCCGATATTGATGTAGCAAGCAATATTATTAGAATTCATTCACCGTCTACTTTAACTTCTCAAGAAAGCTATAAAGCTGCAAGAGCTCTCGCTGTTAGAAAGAAAGTTGAGCTCGAAACTTCTGTTGAACCTGTGGTTTCAGAAATATTTAGACTTTATTATATTACGCCATCTGAAGCTAAAGCAACAATTAGCGAATTATTTACCGAAGTAGGAGGAGGAGTAAGTTTTAATCCTATTCAAATAACGGAAGAAAAAACTACAAGATCAATAATTGTTAGAGGAAAAGAAAAAGATTTAGATGTTGTAGATAAAGTTATAAGAGAAATTGATGTTAGAACTAAACAAGTTTTAATAGAAGCTTTCATAGTAGAAGCCACATCTAGTTTTGAAAGAGCTCTTGGAAACGCATTAGGCGCAGCATACACAAGAAAAGGAACAAGAATTGGAGGTACCGTAGGTGGTACTACGGTTGGAGCACCATCTGGTTCAGGAGCAGACATTAGTTCTACCACTTCTGCAATTAGTTCTGCTGGAAGCGGAGGATCAGACAGTCTTTTCAACTTTAATGCAGCAGGTGCTACAAGCGGAATTGGAATACTAAGAAAAACGGGATCAGCAGTTCTAAAACTTCAAATTGAAGCTTTAGAAAAAGAAGGACTTGGAAAAACAATATCTAATCCAAAATTATTCACTTTAGACAATCATGTTGCATCTATAACTCAAGGTGTACAAATACCAGTTGCTGGAAGTGGAGATACAGCTCCATCATTTAAAGATGCAGCACTAAAACTTACAGTTACACCAAGTATTATTGGTGACGGAAACATACTTCTAGATATAAAAATAAACAATGACACTCCTGATAGAACAAACCCAGGAGCCGTTGGTATTAATAAAATGGAAATAAATACGAAGCTCTTAATAGCAGATGGTGACATTGTAGTAATAGGTGGAATTAAGAAGAACGAAGTATCTAACGCTAAAGAACAAGTTCCAGGAATGAGCAGTATACCAATAATAGGAAAAATGTTTCAAGGAAGTGAACAAACAGATAGAATGAATGAGCTATTAGTGTTTATTGCACCAAGGATATTATAATGCTCAAGATAAGCAGAGAAAGTGAAATTAATTTAATCAATGTCTTGATTGATCACGACATTATATCTGGAAAAGATTTACCAAACATAAAAAAAGTAAGTTCAGAAAATAAATCATCTCAAATTGATGCAGTTTTTCAACTGAAACTAACTGATGAACAAAAAATATTAGATGTGTTAGTTAAGGAACAAAACTTAGAAGTTGTTGATTTAACAAAAGTTCAAATTAGTGATGAAATTAAATCTGTACTTCCTTCAAATTATATAAATATGAATTTTGTAGCACCATTTAAACTAGATGGAAAAACACTTCATATTGGAATTTCAGATAGTTCAAAACTTGGTTTAATGAGAAACTTAAAAGCTATTACAAAAAAAAATATTGAATTGCACGCTGCTAAAGTTTCACAAATTTCTAATTTTATAGAAAAATTGTTAAGCGAAAGCGGAGATGTAACCACAGCAAAAATTAGAAAAGATAATGTTGCAAAAGAAAAAACTAAAACTTTTGATTCTGATTTAGGAGAAGCAGGAGAGGTACTTGAAAAACCTCTCGAAGAAGATATTGAAGCACTAGAAAACGAGTCAGAGGTTATTAAATTTAGTACCGCAGTTGTAGCAGAAGCAATCAAATTAGGCGCGAGTGATATACACATTGAGTCTTTTAGATTTAGTTCAAGAGTTCGTTATAGACAGGATGGAATGTTACAAGAACAAAAACAATATAACAAATTTCTTCATGATAATTATGGTGCAGTAGTAACGCGTTTTAAGATAATGGGTAAATTAGATATTGCCGAAAGAAGATTACCACAAGACGGAGCAATTAATTTTAAAATAGAAGGCAAAGTGGTTGATTTACGACTATCAATGTTGCCAACTGCAAATAATGAAAGAATTGTAATGCGTATTCTAAATAAAGATGCAGGAGATATAACTCTTGAACAATTAAATTTCGAAGATGCTGATTTAAAGAACTTAAGAAAATCAATTCATAGTACACAAGGTTTAATACTTGTTACTGGACCCACGGGTTCTGGAAAATCAACAACTTTGTATAGTATTTTAAAAGAAGTGAGCAAGCCACATTTAAATATTTTAACAGCAGAAGATCCTGTTGAATATGAATTAGAAGGTGTAGGACAAGTTCAAATCAAAGATGATATAGGATTATCTTTTGCTACCACACTAAGATCTTTTTTACGTCAAGACCCAGAAATTATTCTAGTTGGTGAGATGCGAGACAAAGAAACAGTTGATATTGGATTGAAAGCTGCTCTTACTGGACACTTGGTGTTTAGTACACTTCACACCAATGATGCACCGAGCACAATTACTAGATTACAAAACATGGGAACGCCTGACTATTTAATAAGTGCTGCATGTCAAATGGTGTTGGCACAAAGACTTGCAAGAAGAAATTGTAAAGACTGTAGAGTGCCCGATGATGACGTAAATCCAAAAGTTTTAAC
>Ga0257111_1000571_pt1 | contig 15217 bp, 11 predicted proteins | sample LP_taG_6_FD_191567 | JGI IMG/M metagenome (GOLD analysis project Ga0257111, IMG submission 191567) | Marine microbial communities from Northeast Subartic Pacific Ocean, Canada - LP_J_2015_P26_500m | ecosystem: Environmental > Aquatic > Marine > Oceanic | place: Canada: Northeast Subartic Pacific...
TAGTTATTATACTGTCATCATCCGCATACTCAAGCGAAGAAGTTTCAATTACTGGAGTGGTCATCGACAGCAAAGGTAAGCCAGTAAAAAAAGCTGAGGTTGAGCTGTTAACCGCAAAAAAAGAAAAAGTAGCCGACACTAAAACTGCAAAAGATGGTACCTTCAACCTTAAAGATCTTAAGCCTCAGAATTATTACCTAAATATTACCAGTAAGAAAAAAGGCTCCGCATCAGTTGTAATCAGGGCTTGGCCATCCGGCAATAGTGATATTAAAGATTTAAAAGTTACGCTATCGGAAAAAGGTGCAAAGCAAAAATCATCTTTTGGGCCAAAACCGATCCTTAGCGATAATAATGTCGCGGCGCCTCCTACACTACAAAAAGGTGGCGCATTGGCTGGGAGAACTACAAAAAAACCACCGAAAAAGGTGGAAAAAGTTTCTTTAAGTGGAAAAGTGCTAAATAAAAAAGGGAAACCAGTAAAGAAAGCTAAGGTCATACTGATCGATGAAAACTATAATGCGGTTGAAGAGATAGAGACAAATAAAGAAGGTTTGTTTAGTATAGAAAAACTCAAGCCTGCCAACTATAACTTAACAATCTCAAAAAAGAAAAAGCTGGTAAAGTTTAAACTCAAATCATGGCCAAAAAACAACCAGAGCATTAAAAATATTGATGTAACTCTAACAAAAGATAAACAGGAGGTAAAAATCCTGACCTTTGGTCCTGAACCTCCCCAGGCTAATGCTGGCCCTGATCAGGAATTTGGTTATGAGAAGAACGTCACGATAGATGGAAGTAAGAGCTATAACCCTAATAACATTATTCAGTCCTACGGATGGAAAGAAATATCTGGAAAGCTTAAGATCAAAAATCCTACCAAACCAGTTTTTGAATTTCAATCGCCTAATACAGATCAGACCTTTGAATTTGAATTAACCGTCAAGGGTCCTAATAAAATAATCGATGAAGACACTGTAAAGATAGTCGTATACAATAAAAATATTTTTCCAATAGCTGATGCAGGTAAAGAACAGACTGTAGACCTGAATGAACCGATTATATTAGACGCTTCAAAGAGTAATGATCCAGATGGTGAAATTAAGTCCTACCATTGGAAGCAAATATCAGGTGAAGAAGTTAAATCTAGCAATTGGAAACAATCTGTAATTACTATAAAAACTACCTCAACACTTGAGGACACCCTTGCATTCGAATTAATGGTAGAAGATAAATATAACTCCGACCTTGATACTGTAGTTGTTTATGTTGTTGATATTCCAGAACCACTGATACTGCTTACAAGTAGTTCCAGTGCAAGCGAAGGTACTGGTACAGCAAAAATTTCACTAGGCGTATCTGCTAAATCTGGAAAGATAGCGTCAGTTCATGCTAAAACATATGATAGTACTGCGACAGGAAATAGCAGAGACTATACCACTATTGATAAAATTATCTCAGTGCCAGCTGGAAAAACCAGGATTACGTTTCCTTTGAATATTAACAATGATAATATTGATGAGTACGATGAAACTTTGATCATAAAAATAATTGACACTACGGTTACCAATGCAAACACCGGAGCCACACGTACCCACATGTTAACAATTATAGACGATGACCCTCCACCATCAGTTGAATTTTTATCATCTAATACGACAGTATCAGAGTCGGTTGGTAGACACTATCTAATCCTTACACTATCAAATCAAAGCGGGAAAGATATATCTGTAAACTATCAGGTTCAATCGACCAGTTCCGCTATGCTTGACCAAGACTACACTATAGAATCCGGAACCTCATATTTTCCAGCGGGTAAAACTAGAGATACACTAGATATATTAATAATCAATGATCCTATTGATGAGCCTAGGCAATCTATTGTTTTAGCGCTTAATCAACCTGTAAACGCATCCATCGGATTAAAATCTATGCACACGGTAAAGATTAATGATGATGACCCTCCTCCATATGTTTATATTGATAATGAAAAAGGTAGCGGACTTGAGTCAGACAGCTCTCAGTTTATTGCTTATTCACTATCAAACTATTCTGAAAAAGAGGTAACTGTAAACTATAGAGTCAGTACTTATGGCACCACATCGAGAAAGAATAAAGACTATGTATTAGAAAATGGTACAATGATTATTCCAGCAGGCCCTCCTGGAAAGTCTGGTATAAGTTTCACTGTAATAGATGACAAAATAGATGAGTATGATGAACTTCTAATCATTAACCTTGTCAATGAGCCTGAGAACGCGACAATGGGAACACTCACTCGCTACACCTTTACGATTATAGATAATGATAATAGGCCTACTTTAGAATTTAGTGGCGATGATCATGGTAACGAATTTTTAGCAGCAACAAAAATTAAAGTAGGGAGTTCATCCTCTGGAATTATTGAACTTGGAGGCGATATTGATGTCTTTAGGTTTGATCTCAAATATCCCATAACCGTGCTCATAAAATCATCAGGGAATACGGATGTTTTCGCTGAAATTTTGGATAATGCAGGACAATTATTAGCATCTGATGACAATAGTAGAGACACTAATAACTTCATGATGAAACTACCGTTATTGCCTGGTCCACATTTTTTAAGAGTAAAACACTATTCCCATGATGGCACTGGAGACTATGTCCTAACACTTGAATCTTCAGAGATGTATGATAAACAGGCAGACGACCTTATTCTAAGAAAAACACAAGCCTATTTCCACACCGGGCACATAATATATACTGCCCAAACCAATAAAGATCAATCCTATTATGTGGACAGAATTCAGATTGATTCGGTTTCATATTCTCTAGACTCAAAACGGTTTATTAAAATCATAATCAATGATTCAATTCTAATCAACCCTTCAAACTGTTATGTACCAAGCTATGGTAGGTATGAAAACCTAGGTATAATCCAAAAGAATTATATTTCAAATCCATTAGATGTTGAAGGGTTACCACAATACTTGCCTGAGGAATATCTTGATAACTCATTAGTATTTGGCGTTGTAAGAGACTATCGCACTAGAAAACCTATATTTGGAGCAGAGATTAGGGTTTATGCTGCTGCTACACCATCAAGAGTGGCGAGTCAAACTAATCTAATCAATCTAGCGGATGGTGAGACCTGGGATGGAGGTAATAGATTACCCACAAAACGGGCATTATATAATGTACCTAAAATCAATAGCTATCCCGAAGAAAAAGGAAGAAGAATCACTGGACTAAACGGAAAATTTGCCATTGCTGTGCAGGATACTGGATTCTTACTAATTCGTGCTAATGCTCCGACAAACAACTATAGAGTACAAGAAAAGAAAATAAAAATACGAAACAAAAGAGGAGACTTTTACGGAACAGATATATGGCTTATTCCAAAATAAGTTTTACCCAGTTTCTTATCGTTTTTATTATTATTAATCCAGGCCACAGCATGAAAAACTCAGAATATGCCACTCTTGGCGGTGGATGTTTTTGGTGTATTGAGGCAGTTTATCAGAGAATAGATGGAATATTATCTGTTGTTCCAGGATACGCTGGCGGGCATTCAAAAACAACAACTTATAAAGAAGTATGTACCGGAAAAACTGGTCACGCAGAAGTTGCAAGAATACAATATAATAGCGATATTATTACTTATGAGCAAATTTTAAATGTCTTTTGGCAGGCTCATAACCCGACTACTTTAAACAAACAAGGAAATGATGTTGGTACACAATATAGATCTGTTATTTTCTACCATAACGAAGAGCAAAATAAGATTGCAATAGATTCAATTGTAAAAGCGGATAAATCTGGATATTGGCCAAATAAAATTGTAACTGAGCTTACAGAAATCTTTAACTATTTAGATGCTGAAGACTACCACAATAATTACTATGATAATAATCCAAATCAGCCCTATTGTCTATTTGTGATCAAACCAAAGCTAGATAAGCTAATAGATAAAGGAATTATTAAATAGTATCCTCTAATCAAAATTAAGAATACTGATTTTCAAATTCCTGCATAGCAGCAATTAATGCACCAACCCCAGATTCTGGCATGGCATTATAGATAGAAGCCCTGAATCCACCTACAGACCTGTGGCCTTTTAGAGTTTTTAAGCCTTTAACATCACAAAACTTTAGAAATTCATCATCGCTGATTTTGTTATCGCAAAAAACAAAGGGAACATTCATTATCGAACGGTCTTCTTCATTTACAGGACTTTGAAACATAGTATTTCTATCAATCTCATCATATAGCATCATAGCTTTATTATGGTTGATCTTTCTCATTTTAGTAAGCCCACCAATTGAACGAAGCCACTTGAGCGTTTCATTAACGACACACACTGCAAAGACAGGCGGCGTATTAAACATAGAGTCTTTTGAAACATGTGTGCTGTACCTCATCATGGTTGGAATATTTCGATAATTTAATCTGGCAAGGTCTGATCTAATAATGACAAGAGTTACTCCTGCTGGGCCCATATTTTTCTGTGCACCGGCATAGATCAAACCAAATTTTGATACGTCTAAGGGTCCTGATAAAATATCTGAGCTCATATCAGCAACAAGGAAAGTGTTATTATCTGTTAATGGATATTTTTTATACTGGGTACCAAAGATAGTATTATTGGTGGTAATATGAAGATAAGTTGCTTCCTGATTTCTTGATATCTCTTTTGGGATGTAATTATAAACAGATTCTCTAGAGCTACCAATAATATTGACCCTGCCAACTCTCTCACACTCTGTTATTGCTTTCGCAGCCCAGGAACCAGTGTCTACATAATCAGCCGATCCATGATCAGGAAGCAAATTCATTGGAACCATTGAAAACTGGGTTGATGCACCTCCCTGTAGCCAAAGAACATGATAATTGTCAGGAATATTAAGAAGAGTTTTGAGGTTATCAGTTGTTTCATGAAAAAGTTCCACCACTGGCCTAGACCTGTGACTCATTTCCAATAAACCTATTCCATTTTCTTGAAAATTCTGTATGGAGTCCTTTGCGCCTGTTATTACTTCTTCATGAAGGCAGGCTGGACCAGCACTAAAATTGTAAACACGATTCATAAAAGGTAGTTTTTTTTAAAAGAATATCCACCAGAATTTTCAACAAAACTTTAGTGCGGGTCAATAGCTACTCCGCTCCTTTAGAATAAAATGTTGTCGACAAAAAACTTTTATTCCAAACTGATCGGAGCGAAGTAGCTGTTAAAACAATTTATTCTGGCCTTTGCGACCTATATGGAATGGACCATGTTACACTGTTATAGCCACCATCTTCTGTAAAAAGTGTGGCCAAATCAATTGTGCTAAAAAATGAACGAAATACATGAGAGTTATGACCTGCGCCAGGACCATGTACACGCCAAAATCCTGTGTGAACATTGTCATTTGCATCGGAGTCAATACTGGTACCACGATCATTGAGACGGCGCCTGCCTCTCTGTGCTACACTTCTTCCATATTGAAGTACTACCCACTCTCCTACTTCTAAAGAGTCAATAGTATACTCAGGTCCATTATTTTCTATTGATACTTTGGCAATAACTGCGTCAAACGATGTAAATGTTGGCAGTGTCTCCCGGTCTATAAAAAGATCTCCAATTTCATCCGATGTGAAAGAATAAAGAAGATCTCCTGTGACTGCGATTCCTTCTGGGATCGCATTTAAGTCAACGTCATAAACCTCTACAGATGTAATGGACACCTTATCTCCAGATCCTCCGATAAGTGGTGTGAGCGCAATAATTCTCCAGCTGTAACCATCCGGGTTATTGCTATTGTCTATTCTAGCGTATTTCACTTTCCTTGTCATTGTAGAGTTAAAATCCTTAGAGAAACCAATAGAGTCAATCACTTCCATGGATGAGTCTATTGCCTGGGCCATAAAAACTCCGCTTACAGTATAATTAACTACGCCTATTGCAGTGTCGCCATCAACCGTAAAATCCACGGTTCTTTCTCGATCAGTAATCTGGCGACCAAATCTAATACGATACCCTTCTCCATAGCCCAATGTATCCCCTAGTATCCTTGGGAGCCCTTCGTACTCAAGCCCGCTATCATAATCCATATCCATGAGACCACCATCACCAAATCCATCAAGCCCTGCAGCTTCATCCTCATCAAGAAGCATTAAGAGTTCGGACTCATCATAATGCTCATCTTGATCGGTATCATGCTCATCTTGATCACAAGCGATTGAAAGCATTAAAAACAATAAACTAATCTGATATATATATTTCATCATTATTTTCTCCTAGTTAATTATTAATCCCAATATCCACGACGGTTTCCATGTTTTTTACCACGTTTGGCCTTTTTCCCATCTTTCATTCCACGTCTTTTCTGTCTTTTTTTCATTTTTCCTTTCACATTTTTCATCATTTTATGCTTAAACAGACCTAGTTTAGCCTGCTGATTCGGGTTTAAGATCTCACCAGACTCAATTAGAAACCTTTCTTCCAAGTCTGCCATTTTTTTACGAAGTGCAGTTGACTCTTTAATAATCTTATTCACCTCTGCACCTGTGAGATTGTCTTTATTTTTCATATTCTGATTTAATGATTTTCCTAGTGCCCTTTCCTTATTTTTGATTTCATCTATTGCTTTCCTGTGTTCTCGATATCGGGGAAAGAACTTATCTGCCTGTTCTACTTTGAGGTCTAACTCTTCTGTCAGCTTCCATACCATCATTGCCTCCATTGCCTTCTTATCTTCCTCGATTAAAGAGTCAGGTAATACCTCTTCCAACGGTGATGGCTCTTGTGCAGATAACATGCTTTGTGTTATAATTAGTAATAGTGTTATTATTAGATAAAATATCCTCATAATGAAACCTCATTCTCGTTTGTGTTCTCATATAATTCGTTAAAATAAAATAAATCTTCTGTGTCCCAAATATCCGTTTCTTCGATCATAAAAAGCGTGAACTCTTCAACATAAAGAGTATCATAATCTTGATCAAATATTGAAAAATCCGTATCGAAATATTCTCTATTACTGTCAACTTCTGACCAGTAAAAATCTTGTTTGGGTAGCTCTACAAATTGACTAGTAGTAAGCATACCAACCAAAAAGATAAATGCAAACGCACTAAACCCTGATCTGACTCTTTTCTTTCGCATCATCTCTTTTTCCTGTCTTCCACGAAGTTTAGCTATAAATGAGGCGGAATCAGGGCCACTACTTTCAGCATGCGTCATGCCGATTATTCTATTTTCAAAATCAATCATTATCTAATATCTCTTTAAGTCTCTTAATTGCATGATGATAATTTACCTTAGCAGATCCCTCGCTTATTCCGGTTATTTCTGAAATTTCCTTATATGATAGCGAGTCAGATATTCGAAGCATAACCACGGTACGCTGTTTTTTTGGTAATCTTGATATCCCATCCCACAACTCTTTCCTTTCCCATTCTTTATCAACTGATCTGTCAAGTTCTCCCCTCTCTGATGCCTGGTCAAGGTGGAGGATATTCTTCCACTTATTCCTTGTGATCCACGAGTTTACGGTATTCGTATTGATCCTAAATAAATAGGTAGAAAAAGATGACTCATGTCTAAAGTTTCTAAGGTTTTTATATAGTTTCATAAACACATCCTGAGCAAGATCCTCTGCGGTCATTTTATCACCGGTGATTTTAAGAAAAAATCCAAACACATTTTGTAAGTGTTTTTCAACCAGTTTATCGAATGATTTTTCATCTCCACTCTGAAATTCACGAATTAGATCATTATCTTCGGGCATATCATTTGTCATATTAGACTATGTTAATCATAAAAAGTTAAAAAAAATATAATTAGTAATGTTTAGTAGCAATAAATAAAAAATAATCACATATTTTTCGATATGGAGAATCAGAAGATATTTAACATTGCAAACCCTGCTCAGAACAACGCTATAAAACATCCGCCTGCTCCCTTAATGATTATCGCTGGCGCAGGTACCGGAAAAACATTTACTCTTGAGAACAGAGTAGTATATTTAGTCACAGAGTACAGTATTAACCCAGAAAATATTCTCACAATTACATACACCGAAAAGGCGGCGCAAGAGTTAAAAACTAGAGTAATTAAACAGGTCGGGCAAGAAGCACATACCATGTTTGTTGGAACATTTCACTCATTCTGCTTTCAAATTATGAAGCATTATAAAAACGATTTACCTCCGACACTTATTGATCAGAGTGAGGCGATCCACATGCTTCTTGATCGCTATGATGAGTTTCATCCGCTTGAGTCTGATGAATTCGCAATCAATCCAAAAACAGCAGTCACTGAGAGTTTTATTCCATTTTTTAATAGAATACGAGATGAATTAATCGATATTAAAAACGTGGTTCTAGAGGATATAAAAGATCAATACGCTGATAATCAAGAATTATTTTACCAGCTTAAAGATCTAATACGTATCTATCCAATTTTCCAGAAATGGAAAAAAGATCAAAACCTTATTGACTACAATGATATGATACGTTCCGCCTATGATCTTTTAAATAATGATCATGAAACCTTGCTCCAGGTACAAGAAAAATATAAACACGTTATAATCGATGAGTTTCAGGATAATAATTTTGCTCTTAACGAAGTAGTTCGTCTAGTTGCAGGTAAAAAGATGTCTATTACTGTTGTAGGAGATGATGATCAGGTGATCTATAGTTTCAGAGGAGCAAACTCTTATAATATATATAATTTTGAAAATACATATGGCAGTCATCCGTTGTACAAATCGATTACGCTAGACAGAAACTATAGATCTTCGCAATCCATTCTAGATGTTGCAAACCAGTCTATTAGTAATAATAATTACAGAAAAGAAAAAGAACTTATATCAAACCAGAAAGAAAATAATATTAAGCCAATTCGATTTTGGGGATCAAAATTAGAGCAAATAGAATTCATTATTAACGAAATAAACGAATTGAAACAAAATCATAATTATAAGGATATTGCTATCCTTTGTAGAACACATGCACAAACGACACAGGTCGTTGAGACTTTAGATAAATATGGTATGCCAAATCAATCTCCTAAAAGAGGACTATTTAGTATACCAGCTGTAAAAGATCTCATCGCTTGGATGCAGGTAATTGGCAAAGGCAGTTTTCAAAACATAGCTCTCTATCGTATAATAAAAAATAAATGTGGAGAGGAAATAGCTCATAATGTTTTCAACCAATATTCAGCAAAAAATATCAGCTCAGTATTAGATTTAATACAAGAAGATAAAACTCTTAGACAAAAGCACGCTCCAATAAAAGAGATCATACACCTGATTGAACATTTTCAAGGAATAATCCACAAGAGGTCTGCTGGTGAGATAGTATGGGAACTATGTAAAAAGCTAAATATCCTTAAGCACAAGTCTAACAGATATATGTTTGATGATCATTATGCAATTTTAAATATAGGAGATCTATTATCAAGGGCTCAGAAATTTTCGGAAAGTATTATTAACAATAAAAACGATCATCTTTATGCTTTTAATACTTACTTAGAGGCTATAATGCAGTCAGGTGGATTGCCATCTGTCTCGCCCTTAATCAGTAATAAAAATGATTGTATTACGGTTAACACTGTTCACGGAGTAAAAGGCGGGGAATTTAATATTGTATTCTTACCCTTTCAACGTAGCGCGAGCTTTCCATTAAACTATAGATCAGAAAAAAAGATAAGCACGCCCCCAGATAGTTGGCTTCATTATTCTAGTCATACAGAATTAACTGCTCAAGATCACCATTACCAGGAAGAACGAAGATTATTTTATGTTGCTATTACCAGAGCAAAAGAATTATTATATATTTTAGCTCCGATAAAGGCTACGTCCAGATTCATTAAAGAACTTCCGGATGAACTAATGGAGGATAGATTGAAACACGAAAATAACTTAGATATAAATTCATATTCAAAATTAAAGATAAAGTACTCTAGATTGCTGCAGGATGCACTTTCTAGTGGACAATATTCATTAATCAAAACCATCTCTGACCTTCTTTCAGTTATTGATAAACACGAGGCTGGTGAGTCATATACAATTGGTGACTCTGAAATAGAGCTAGAACTAAAAAAAGATTTAGAATCAGATTTTATGCCTGAGGTACCAGAACAGATCACACTATCTGCAAGCTCATTAGATACTTATATTTCCTGCCCATTAAAATTTCGAATGTCAAAAATAGATAGGATACCACAGGCAGCGAGTAAACCAGAACTAGTATTTGGAAGTATAATTCATAAAGTACTCCAAAGATTTCATGAAAAAGAAAAGCCGCTAGATCAAGAAAGAATTATTCGACTTCTTAATGAAGAATGGCAGACCGGTAAGTTTGAATACAAGGTTAGAGAAGAAAAGTTTAAATCCCAGGGAGAAGAAATGCTCGTCAGTTACTATAAATCTATAGAAAGTTCTCCTCCTAATGTCCTTAGAACAGAATATGAATTCAGTTTTCAGATTGATAACATTACGATCGTCGGCACTATAGATAGGATAGACAAGCATGATGATAATAATATTAGTATAATTGACTATAAAACGAGCAAAACACCAACAAGTGCAAAGTCAAGCCTGCAGCTAGCGGTTTACTGTCTATATCTTGAACAGTCTAATGATCCAATAATTAGTGGTATACCTTCTTCATCATCACTCTATTTTCTAAGAAATGATGAAAACCCATTGCGAGAGCATACTTTCAGTGGTGATGAATTAAGATCTACTAAGGAGAAGATTATTGAGGTTGCGGATGGAATAAAAAATAAAGAATTCGATCCTGAAAAAGGAAACCACTGCAACTGGTGTGATTATAAAGACCTATCTTGTCCAATCTGGGAAGACTGAGAGCTATTGTCTAATAAGCTGAAGATCAATAAGTCCACTAAAATTATCTGCGATAAACTCTAATCTACCAGGGCTACCAATATACTCAATTGGGATACTCTCAATAGTAGTAACCTCAGTATTAACTAATACATCAAATATATTTGCATTATTTGTGTTATATAGTCTTACATATGTTGAATCACTGATTGATCCAATATAGTCTTTTATAACTAATGAAGTATAAAGAGTATCGGTGTTGACTGCATTGAATAGAAGGTCCCAACTATGGTCCTTGCTATAGTCTTCAGCGTTAATAATAAATGAAAAGAAATCGTTCTCATTAACAATTGCAGGAATATTAAGAAGTAAACCATCTTCATATTCGGGTGGTTCTACACAGCAGATGATAAAAACATAGATAGAGATAAATAATATTTTGAGATTGTTATTATACACTTTACTAATCATTTTTATCAATCAATTCATCATGTTTTCCTAGCTGAAGCTCCGATATTTTTTCCATCGGCTTTTCTAGCTCTCTTAATCTAGGACCTCTCAAATCATCATAATGATTTGTAAGTGCACCGAGTGATCTACTCATTGAATCAATTTTTAGTTTGAACTGTCCCCATTGTTTCCTAAAAACGCCTACTAATTCTTGCATCTCTCCTGCCTTCTGTTCCATAGCAAAGTTTGATACCGCCTGACGAATAAGAGATAAAACCGCATAGAGAGTAATAGGAGAACAAAGGATTATCTTTCTTTCAAGTGAAAAATCGATTAGTGTTCCGTCTTCTTGATTTAGAAAGGAGTATATACTTTCATTAGGTATAAACAATAAAACATAGTCAACTGTTCCTCCTTCTGGATCAATATATGATCTGTCTGACACTTCTTTAATCCTATTTCTTACATCTTTTAGAAATGCTTTTTTTTCTGATTCTTTTTCTGTGTCCGTCTCAGCTTCAATATATTTTTCATAGTGATTAAGAGGGAACTTTACATCCATATTTATCATTTTTTTATCCGGTAAGAAAAACGTGAAGTCAGGACGATCTTTTCCAGCCTGTTTCTGCTGCTTAAAGTTAATCCCCTCCGTAAGTCCAATGAAATTGAGTATATCCTCTACCATTCTCTCTCCCCACTGCCCTCTCGCCTGGGAGCTAGACAAAATCTGACGTAATTTGATTGTCGTATTCGATAGGTCACCAACGCTCTTGCGTGACTCCTCCATCTGGGATTTAAGGGCAACCGTATTTTCTGAAAGATTTTTCAATCCATCTTTCATATCCTTTAAGGTTGAATCAATTAACTCTTTTTTCTTATCCAACTGTTCATCAGAATTTTCTAGTAATGCTGAAAACTTATGCTCAGCAAGCTCAAGAAAAATTTTCTGGCTCTCAACCAAAGCTTCATTCGATAAATCTCCAAATGCTTGCCTGATCTCTTCCTGGTTTTGCTTAACAGAGTCGAGTTCTTTTTGTCTTAAAAACCATATCAGACCACCGCCCAAAACAAAACCAATTATAAATAGGATAATTTCAGTGTTCATGTAATGGTGAGGCTATAGCGTGAGTGCAAATGAGTTTGCCAAAATCCCAGGACATATTGTACCACCTATTTCCCGGTTACCATAGGTGCTTGTGTTTGGAATAAATTCTGTGTCCCCGCCTACATGTTCTAGGTTCACACCAAAATACTTATAAAACGTGTCATCAAATCTCATCGTATTGATAGGACCCTCTATCTCACCATTATTAACCCAAAAACAGGCGTATCTTGTTAAACCAGTTATTCGTCCTCCTGGATTATCGCTCCAGTTAAGATAATGGATATTAGAAAGATATAATCCAGTGTCTAATGCTTTAAGGATATCTTCCTGTTTTAGGTCACCAGGCTTCATCTGAGGAGAACGGAGGTATTCACCAGTTTCTGCATAGTTTGTCGTTCTGTTATACTCTGCAGCAGTTCTTGAACTAACAAGCGTATTCACCAATTCACCATCTTTAATGATTGGCACAACTGAAGGAGCGACCTCACCATTTGAATTAAACTTGGGAACCATACCAGTAGAAAAATCTTCTGAAATAGAAAAATGAGGTGACAATCTAACATCATCATGTCTCATCTTTCCGAACCCACTACAGCCCTGCTGTATACTTGCTTCACTAATGCCATTCCATGAGAACATGTCTAAAAAATCAGAAACAGCTGCAGGCTCAAACCAGGTTCTATACTCACCCGTGTCGACACTAACAGGTTTAAGCTCCATCATCTTTAGTTTTTGTTTTGACGTTTGTAAATAACTCTCATATTTACCTTGATCCCATTCAGTACCCGCAAATGTACCCTTAACCATCTGATGATTCTTGGTAACGAGTGAATAATCAAGACAAAAAGACTCTGTCTCAAACCAGTGTTCTTGACCCAGTGAGTTTGAGTTACCTCTATACATTCTTCCATTTGCCAATATACCTACAAAGTCAACGCCGTGTACAGCCGGCATAATCGCATCAACTGCATCATCAAAATTTAGGCCGCTAGCGGTTATTATCTCATGGCTTGATCCGCTGCCAGATGGCATAACAATGTATGGGTCTTCCAAAATTTCTTTTGACTCCAGCCTCATTCTTTCAATCTCAGACTTCCCTCTAGATAGATCAATCTCAGAATCACCCGATAAAGTAAAGCTACCAGTGCATGTCCTATTATTTGCTATCATTTTTAATTGTATATCCGCATCATCAACCAAGCCAGTCTGGCGAATCTTCGCATTATTAAGCCGAATAAATTGACTATTCTCTGCAGTACATGAAACTGTAAGAATTTCATCCTTCTTTAATTCGGAAAATAATTTATTAGATAGTGATTTAAACTTATTCTCCATAATTAAGCACCTCCAAATACTTGTACATTATTAAACAGACAGACCGGCGAAGCATGCCCTACTCTGATAATCTGATTTGGTTCTCCTTTTCCGCAGTTCGGAGTTCCATAAATACCAAGCGTATCCTGATTGCCAACCATTTTCAGACTATTCCAAAATGGATTACTGATACCCCTATAATTGGGATTTTTAATTGTCTTAGTCAGTTTACCATTCTCGATCATTTTCCCATATTCACATCCAAACTGGAACTTGTTCCTATAGTCATCAATGCTCCAGGAACGATTACTTTCCACATATACACCTTTTTCAACACTAGAGATAATATCATCAAATGTCGCATCACCTGGTTCAAGATTAATATTCGCCATTCGATCAATTGGGGCTCTGTTCCAAGAACTAGCTCTAAAATTAGCCACGCCATTAACCCCTGATCTAATCTGACTCTCCATTCCGCCAAGACCACGAACAAGTATACCATCTTTAATCAAGTATTCACGGTCGGCTTTTAGTCCTCCATCATCGTAACCGTATGATGCAAACTCTGATGATACCGTTGGGTCAAAGGTAATATTCATGTGTTCTGAACCATATTGGAGACTACCAAAATCTTCTAGCTTAACAAAACTCCAACCTGCATAGTTTCTCTCATCTCCAAGTATGCGATCCACCTCAAGCGCGTGACCTATACTCTCATGGATCTGAAGCATCATCTGGTCAGAAGCAATAACCAGATCCATGTCTCCGGTAGGCGTCTCATCGGCCGTGAGTAATTCGATTGCCTGCTCACCAATTTTATTTGCCTGGGAAACAATCTCCATCTGGTCTAAGAATTCCAGCCCAGCCTGGCGACAGGTACCTCTCATTCCACCAAATGTACGTGTTTGTTGGTTTGATCCATCGACAGCGGTTGCTGAAAGGTCAAACTCTAGCATTAAAAATTCTTGGATAATATCGCTACCATTTGAGCTGATATAGTGGAAATTGGTTTCTATAGTTCTTGCTAACGAACTAGCGCTGACTATTTTATCTGATACTTTTAAATGTTTGTATGCTTCTAATAGTAAAATATTTAGCTCTTTCGCACTTACTTCTCCAATATCCTTAACAAATGGAGATCTGTACGTTCCAACGCTTTTAGGTCTTGCTTCATGGGTAAAACTATGTACCGAATATTTTGATGCTGCCTTTGCCTGTTCAAACGCATTCCTAGATGCGTGTTCAACTCCAGATTTACTTATATCCGGAGTACCATAATACCCGAACTGACCATCAACAAGTACCTCGACCATTATTCCGTGTGTAGTATAACGACCATTGGACACGGGAACCCCGTCTCGAATCATTCTTGGCGATTGGGCCTCATAAACCTCTCTGATACCAACCCAATCGGCTGGTACACTAACGGCACCTAACATGTCTTTAAGATTTGTATCTACTTTCATATGTTTTCCTTTATAAGTCTAAACTTAAAAAAATTTTAGGATCTTTTTGTATGGATGATATTACC
>Ga0257111_1000575_pt1 | contig 15183 bp, 20 predicted proteins | sample LP_taG_6_FD_191567 | JGI IMG/M metagenome (GOLD analysis project Ga0257111, IMG submission 191567) | Marine microbial communities from Northeast Subartic Pacific Ocean, Canada - LP_J_2015_P26_500m | ecosystem: Environmental > Aquatic > Marine > Oceanic | place: Canada: Northeast Subartic Pacific...
CTCAATTTCTATTTCGTCGGAATTAGTTATGGATATATCAATACTTGACCCAAGCACCGCATCTTTTCCATTAATTTTAATTATCTCACCTGTATTATACATCTTATTTGGTTCAGCAAGAGAGACCTCAATCCCATCGGATATACCTACAACAGAGAATTCGTAGTTGGAAGTATTTGCGTCACTACTTATAGATACACTCCATTTACCAGGATCCGCATTAGACGGAATTCTGAACCCATCTATTTTAAACGTCCCAATTTTATCTGAAAATGTTTCAAACGTTCTAATCATGGTTCCACTAGAGTCAACAATTTCCACATGGAGTACAGCACTATTACCAGTTCTACCTAAAATTAGAACTTGATCTCCTAGACTATACTCATCTTTAGTTGTTTGAAATTCAATTGGTCCAGAACCTGTAGATAGGCCAACTGTGAAAACTGTTAATCCTCTTGCATTTCCATGTCTTATTTCAACTGTAAATGTACCAGTTCCTAAATCTTCAGTATCAGCAAAATACACATGATTACCATTTTCGTCCAAATCTACAGTATCATTAATTTTTGTTTTATCTGAATCATCGATAATAACTATTGATACAGATGAAAATGGCTCACCTTGTATTCTTAAATCAACAGGATTTCCAACACTGTAATTTAATTCACTACTGGTTACAATCAACATTTGTTCTGGTTGTTCACCAATACCAACCACAGAAACTGCTGTTTCAGTTCCTTGAAATGAATGTAATACATATGTGCCCTCTGTAAAATTATTAGAGGTGTCAACATCAAAAGTGATATCTCCAGAACTATCCACCTTTAGTATCTTTGAAAAAATTTCTAGCCCTATTGGGTCTTCAAGGATTAGTGAGATTTCGGCATTTGGGATAGCAGTACCAGTAAATATAATAGTATCACCAACTTCGTAACGTGTTTGTGTTGATGAAATATTGATTAATTGTGACGATGATACATCAAAACCTCTTATAACATTTGTTTTTCCATCCGTAACTTCTATCATCACTTTTCCTAATTTCAGATCTACTGGAAATAGATTATCAAATGTCCATTTTCCGTCAAAACCAGTGGTGATCGTGTTAATATTCAATACTTTACCAGAATTAGTTTTTAAGGTGATTGTTAGTGTTGTATCAGGTGTTGCGCTACCAGTAAGATTAACTGTTTCACCTCTTTTTACACTCTTAGATGCGTGATTAATTAGAATTTTTACATCCTCAAACATCTCTCTACTTTCATTGTTTCCTACACGTATGCTTATTGATTTTTCACTACCACCAGAGTCTACCAAAACAAATTCTGTTCTTTCCATTGCTATGTCATCTGGCACAGTGGCTGTGGAAAGAAACTTCCCATCTGCACCAATTTGTATTGATTTTATCAACTGATTAGCAATGTATAACTCAACATTTTCATTCGGAATAAAATTTTCACCAATTATTCTGAAATCAGAACCAGCAGCTGGTTTTTCTGGAATAAATCTAAAAGCCGAGTTGTCATTAATCGCAATTGTTTTTGGATCATTAATTTCTGAAATTGTCTCTTTATTTGATTGATTAGTAATTGCTGTTGCAGTTTGCATTACTTGATCATTACTATTCAATGCCTTCCAATTAATTATAGGGTTTTTTGAAGTTGTTTTTAGTCCAAACTTTACATTTTCACCTGGTTTTACAGAATTTTGAGGTGAAAAAACTATGACCTTTCCTCCAACCTCAAATTTCCCAGTCCATCCTTTTTCAGTTTTAAAAGATTTAAATGAATTATTCTCACTCAGCCAAATTCGTACTGAATCAATATTAGTGTCATTTCCTCTTTCGTTCTCTAGTTCTAGTATAGAGGAATAATCAAGACCAGTACTTGTTCCAGTTACTAACTGTTCTGCATAAACTGGTTGGTTAGACACCGTAATAATTGAAACTGTGAATAATGAGATACATAATATTGCCAGGCAAACATTCATCATTCTCGATAGAAAATATCTACAATTAAACCTTAATCAGAAATCATTCTCGTATTTTTAAGAATAAAATTAAGCTGTTTGTGATGTTGCCTTTAGATCATATGGGTTTTCATCCCACCAATTACTATACAATTCATCAATTTCTTTCATATCATAATCGTTAAGATACTTTCCATCAGACATTGATGAAAACACCTCAATTTCATCCTCGCTTATGACCGTTGGGAAAACTGATGAAATTCCTTTTTTTGATAAGATGAATTTGATTGCTAGTTCTGTTATAGTTAAGCCATTATTTTCAGCTATTGGGCGTAACTGCTCCACTTTTTTCAATGACGCTTTTACCCACTCACCTTTTCTAACTGACCGATGGTCTTTTTCATCTATTTTTGTATCTGCATTTACTTTACCCGTTAATATTCCAGATGCGTCAGGAACTCTCACTAAAATTCCAACATCATTTTTTATTCCAGCGTCAATCAATTCATTTCCAGGCGTTTGCTCAAGAATATTGTATACAGTTTGGACTGCGGTAACATTTTTTTGCGTCATAGAATCTAAACCTTCTTGAGTCCATCCAATTGCAGGACCTAATGCAATCTGGTATGTTTTAATTTTTCTCTCAGAAACTAAATTATCTAATGTTTGAAAAATTTTATCATCATGAATATGATTCATTTTTGGATTATGTAATCCATATACATCAACATAATCAGTTTGTAATCTTTCCAAACTTTTTTCTAATGCATTACGTGTAAAATTCTCATCAAACTTCTGTGGAAGTTCCTTATGCCCAATTTGGTCTGCACTTTCAAAATCATAACCATATTTTGTAGAAATAATTACTTCATTCCGCATATCTTTGAATGTTTCACCAATTAGTCTTTCACTTTTACCTCTACCATACATGTCACTAGTCTCAAAGAAATTTATTCCACAGTCATAAGCCTTCTTTAGCATTCTTTTGGCTTCATCTTCATCAATTTCTTTACCCCACCAGTTTAATGCAATAGTCCATGCGCCAAACCCAATTTCTGAAACATCAATTCCACTTTTCCCTAATTTTTTATATTTCAATTTACAATCCCTCTAAATCTCTGTAATTCAGTCTCAATTTCTAGATCAGTTAGCACTGAATTACCAGAATTTTGGTTTGAATTTAATTCTATCCAAGATTTGCAACCTTCAAACTCTGACTTTAATGGAATTTCTATCTGTGGGATTTTATATGCTCGAATAAAAACAGCCTTGAGTGGTTTTTCTGACAGCCAGTTAATCCTTTCTTCAATATATTCATCACTCCAAACATGGAATGAAGATAATCGGTGGATAATTTCTTTTGAAGTAATATCTTTTTCATCTAGAACTTCTGCTAGAGATGTAATTATGTTATAGCCATCTTTTGGCTTATGATTCAATGTTTCATTTAGAAAGTCATGGTGTTCTGGTTTAACGTGTTTTTTTTCCTGATGTTCCCATGTTGGAAAAAGTAAAAATTTTTTTGATTTAATTATAAATCCTGATGCAGTTTCTAATATTCCACCTTTTCGTAAAATTACCGTTTGTTTACCATGTTCTAAAGCCTTTACTACAGTTGCCCACTCTTTCAGACCATTCATTATCCAAGGCTAGTAATTAGAGGAATAATATCCTTTTTTACACACACAATCATTGGCGTGTCCACTTTTACATGTGCAGATACTCTTGTACCTCTAAGTTCCATTATTAGATCTTGAAATACATGTAAATCATCAGATTCAAACGCTAGCATAAAGTCCTCATCATGTATTCCAAATGAGTATGTCGTATTCAATTCAACTTGGGGAAATTTTTCAGCAGCCTTGATATGTTCATCCATCATCTCTTTTCTTTGTTCCAGTGGTAATAGATACCACTCACGTGTTTTAGTAAACGGGTATACAACTACATATTTTTTAGATTCCATACCTCCTACAAACGAATGCGTTCTATTTTTTTGGGCATAAATCGATGAGCGGGTAGATGACAAATATACTCGTGATGGTATAATGTATTTTCCAACCACTGTTAAGTAAATTTTTGAAATAGCCTCCTGAATATCCTCAATTGATTCGGACATAAACCATATCAAAAAGTCTGCATCATCTCTTAATCCTAGTGTAGAGTATGTTCTTATGTTCACTGGAGAATTTTCTATTATATTCTCTAATTCCCTTGCAGATTCCTCTTTTGCCAAGTCTGCCATCCATCTCCATTTTGGGTCAATTTTAAAAAATGAGAAATTGAAAAAATATCGCTTTTCTTCTTCAGACATATTCTTTTTGTTTTTGTGTGTTATTTAAAATAATTATTACAATCATATCTCATTAGATTCTTCTAAGACCCAATCATAACCACGTTTTTCAAGTTCTTGTGCAAGTGCAGCATCACCACTTTTTATCACTTTGCCGTTTGCAAATACATGAACATAATCTAATTTATCTAAGAAATTAAGAATTCTTGCATAGTGTGTAATTACTATCGTTGTTGAGTCTTTATCAGAAACTTCACTAATAGCCTTAGCAACTGATTGTACAGCATCAATATCTAAACCAGAATCTGGTTCATCTAAAATTGAAATTTTTGGTTTTAACACCGCCATTTGTAATACTTCAGAACGTTTCTTTTCCCCTCCCGAAAATCCCTCATTAAGATATCTAGAGAGGAACTCATCCCTTAATCCAACAGCATTAATATTTTGTTTAAGATAGTTTTGGAATTCTCTTACAGTGATGAATACTTCTCTATCTTCACCTTTCATTGCTTTACTTAATGCATTGTAAGACGTTCTAAGAAAATGTGAGAAACCCACACCAGACACTTCAGTTGGATATTGAAATCCTAAGAACAATCCTTTTTTTGCACGTTTGTCAGCTGTCAAGTCTAAAACACTCTCATTGTCAAGAAGAATATCTCCACTAGTAACCTCGTATTTTGGATGTGCAAGAAGAGTATATGCTAAAGTACTTTTTCCAGAACCATTTGGTCCCATAATAGCGTGGACCTCACCAGGACCTGTTTTTAGATTTACACCTTTTAGAATTTCTTTCCCATCACGTGTTACATGGAGGTCTTTTATTTCTAAAATTGCCATGTACTAATGCTTGAACTTTGCTATATAATCCAGACTAATTTTAGCTATTCCTAATCCAAAAAATAAGAAAAAGGGGGTGGTGGGTTAGTTGTTGGCCAGAACTGGTCGTAGAGTAATAGAAATCTTGTTTGCGGTAAGTATTTCTTTTACTCTGTTTCTTATAGTTACTTCTGTTATTCCAGAAACTGTTGACACGTCTCTTTGTAGAACAGTTTGTCCTAACAAGATAGAGCCAATATACATGTAGGCAGATGCAATTCCATTTGGTGCTTTACCATCTGTAATACCTTGAACTTGTGCTTTTTCTGCAATCTCTAATGCAAGACGTTCAACACGAACATCTGTTTTTGTTAGATTTGCAATTTTGGAAATATATTTGTCCATGGTGACAATCGGTGTAACTTCATGTCCCATTTCCAATACTAGATTCCTATAGTATTTTGCAGCAAGTTTTGATTTTGCTTTAACATCTTTTTCTAGACACACATCTTTGCAGATTTCTTCTAACGAACGAACAACGTCACATTGTTTACACGCCAAATATACTACAGCAACTGTAATACAAATGACGGATTTTCCTTTCACTTCAATGTTTTTTCCATCTAGACCTCGATAGATCTTTGCAGCAGTTTCAATAACATTTTTTGAAAGATTACAGCTTTCACACGTTTCAGTGATTTTTCCTAAAACATTTGTTAGTCTTCTCTCTCGTGGGGATGTTACTCTAACTCTTTTTTGCCATTTTCGAAGGTTTTGCATCTGATTTGATACAGAACTATTGAGTTTCTTTCCACTGAAATCAGTGCCTCCAATAGCTATTTCAGTTGCAATACCCATATCATGTTGAGCAAATGTAGTGTGTCCTGTTGCTCTTGCTAATCTCATCTTATCAACTAGATTAGCACCTTTTGTTTCTGGTCCGTAGTCGGCCATTTGTTCATCTACAACAATTCCGCAGTTTGAACAAATTCGCTCACCATTATGAACATCATCTACAATTGCAGATTCACATTCAGGACAGCAAACTTCTATTTCTAATGTTTTCATTTATGTCTATTTCTCCTGTTTTTTTCCATTACAGGAGTTTGTTTCAGTGAAAAAACTTTGGCACCACTAATTTTTTTTAAATTATTTGTTAGTGGTATTGCTGACGCAAAGGGATTTTTTACGGGTCCAATTAACTCCGTAACACGTCCAACCTTTTGATTGTTTTTGTCACAAAGAATTTCACCTTCTTTAACCTCTTTGCTTAGTCTTACAATGACTCTGCCACTATTGGCAATATGCAATACTTCACCTACCTCCTGCAATTATAATTCATAATATCTAATTGCTTTCATAAAGTTCTGTCAAGAAAACTTTAGTTGTGAGCTATTTTGATTATTTTTTTGAATCTTTTGTTCTTTTAGAAACTAATTTTTCTGAAATTTTATTCATTATACTTGTTTTAGTTGATTTCTTTTCAAGTACAATGTATCCTGACCTTACGTATGGTCTTTTTGGAAATCTAACCTGATCTTCAGTTTCTGTTGGTTCCAGACCAGCAGATTTTGCTGCATCAATCAATTCTTTTAATGACGGGTCAAAAATACATTTTTCTTTTGCAAGTCTTCTGCCTTTATTTCTTGGCAAGGTTTTGTTGAAATAATCAAGCCAGATTACGATATGTTCGTAATCTTTCATTTTATCACTTTACTAAAACTGCGTTAATGATTCCACATTGTCCAGGTCGTGAAACAATTTTGCATTTACCATCTTCTGTTTCTACGATAGCACCTTTTGTTATTACACCACGTCTTTGGTAGTCATTATTTGTTTGATTTTCTAAAACTTTAACAATTTTACTTCTTTTAATTTTTGAGTCAGGCATTACTAAATTAATATGACTAGCTGTTTTTAATCCAGTCTTTCTATTGTTTCCTCTTGTTTTTCGTGTTGCCGTTTCTTGATCACCCATCAAGGCTTCGTTTGGATATCTATCCATCTGAAATTTTCGTCTAGTTTTTAGTGGATGTCTATGTCCGCCAGTGATCTTACTTGTTTTTAGACCTTCTACTGATTTTTTCACAAAATAATTCTAAAACACTCTAATTTATACAAAACGCAAGTTTTTTAAAAATTTACACCGTGTTTGTGAATTATTAGATATTGTTGGGTTATCTTGTTGAATTTCTGGTTCTAACTTTTTTAAATAATTTTTGTCTGAGTGTGTCATCATCTCCTTGAATTCCAAAATATTTTTTAAACTTTTCAGTTGTACTATAGACTTTCAAACGACCAACATTTTGATGCTCGATAAAATCTAATTGTGCTAATTCTTTAAGATGTGAATAAACACCAGTTCCTCTTACTTCTACTAACTGTTTACTTGAGATTGGTTGTTCATATGCAATGTATGATAATGTTTTTTGAGTAGCTCTAGCTAAAATTGGTTTTGATGCATATCGTCTACCAATTGACGAACTATACTCTGGTTTTAATTGAAATACGTATGATCCATCTGGTAATATCACAATCTCTATTGCCTTAAACACAGTTTTTGCTTTATGCATTAATTTTTCAACCAGATTCAATGTTTTTGTTCTAGATTCTGTGCCTGAAGCCCGAATTAATTCTTCAATACTTAATGGCCTTCCTGCGGAATATAATGCAGATTCTAGTCGTGCAGTAGATTCACCTTCGTCTTCTAGTTTTACCAATATTAGAAATAATCTTGAAATTGACTTAAAATGTACCTTTACACATCCATTGATCAATTTGTGAATTATTATTTGATTAATGTGACTCTAATATCATCATCAACTTGCAGTAAGTCAACTTTTTCATCTCGTGCCAGAAATAATACTGCAAAAAAACATCGAATTGAATCAGTAGTATCAAGATCTTTTGTAATCGAGGCTAATAATTCACTATCATTCTGTTCAAGTTTTTTCAAGATTAAGTCTTGATACTGAGGAATAAGATTTTCAAGATTATTCATAATATTTTTGAAATCTGGAACATCAACAGGTTCAAAACTCAATTTATTTGATCTTCGTTCTCTTGGATTTGCAATTGTACCAATGAGATTTTCTAATAGATCTAATAATTCATTTAAAGAAACTGGATATGTTGATTCATGTCTAAAAGGAATATCTAACATCTGTATGTCAATGTCTGATCTTTGCCTAATTGGTTTATTCTCCATTGCAGCCTTTTGTAGCGCAAAGATGTTTTCTACCTTCATTCGATAAATCAATGATGATGATAAAGCAGCCATTCCAGCAATTCTTAGATCTTTTTTATCTGCTTTTTCCAAGATCTTAATCAACATAGAGAGTATCTGTATCAAATCAATTTGCCAGATGTCTTTTTTCTTTACACCCTCTGGATCAAACAAAATATTTATTGGAACTTTAGAAATCTCTGATTTTGTTTCTTCATTATTCATGAGATAAAGAAGTCTCAATATCATAATATCATATGGCTCTATTTTTTCTTCTCTCCCAGTCAACTCTTATATTATTATGTATAAGATCAAAACTGTTGAAATCTGCACAAATTATTGAACCCAACAAACCTTTACAAATCAATGATGTTGAAATACCAAAACCAAGTGGAAACCAAGTTGTCGTTAAAGTAAAATCTACTGGGGTATGTCATAGTGATCTACATCTTTGGGAAGGTGGTTATGATACTGGTGATGGATTTATGAAAGTTACAGATAGAGGAGTCAGATTTCCAGTTACTCCTGGGCATGAAGTTGTTGGAGTTATTGAGGAGATAGGTGATTCTGTAGAAGCAGTAAATGTGGGAGATATGGTACTAGTTTATCCTTGGATTGGATGTGGTCAGTGTACTACATGTGAAAAGGGAGACACAAATCTATGTGAATCACCAAAATCGTTAGGTGTGTTTCAGAATGGTGGTTATGCAGAACGTATGTTAATACCAGATTACAAATTTTTGGCTAAAATTGATAATCTTGATCCAGATGGAGCAGCATCACTTGCATGTTCTGGCCTTACTGCGTTTACAGCAATAAAAAAATCATTAGTTAATGATCCTGAAAATATTTTGATCGTTGGAGCTGGCGGTCTTGGTTTAATGGCAGTTCAAATTGCAAAGGCACTAACCACATCGAATATAATTTGCGCGGATCTTGATGATAAGAAATTGAATATAGCAAAAGATTTGGGGGCAACTCATATAGTTAATACCAAGGAACCAGACGCTGCAAAAAAAATAATGTCAATTTGTAATGAAAAAGGTGTAGATAGTATAGTAGATTTTGTAAATGCACCACCAACAGTAAAAATGGATCTTTCAATTATTCGAAAACGTGGAAATATTGTTCTTGTTGGATTATTTGGCGGTGCAGTTGAACTTCCATTAGTATCTGTACCTCTAAAGGCAATAACAATTCAAGGTGCATACACAGGAAATTATAACGATATGTTAGAATTAATCAAACTTGCACAACGTGGAGTGATTAGTCCTATAGTCTCTAAGCGTTATACATTAGATGATGCAAATACTGCATTAGAAGATCTAAAAAATAGAAAAATTATAGGGCGCGCTGTTATCAATCCGTGATCAAGTATTATAAAAAATGGTCCCCACTGAAGGATTTGAGCCTTCGACAACCCGGTTTCTGTATGCCTAGTAGACTGCTGTTTTTCAGCCTTAAGCCGACAACTACAGCCGGAAGCTCTACCAGGCTGAGCTAAGTGGGGACTGTTATTCTGCTGTTTTTTTGTATTATTAACTTTAGTTTTATAATACATTTTCCGAAAAATTAAATACTTTTCAAATACGAAGTACTCAGTGAATTCAAACAAAAAAATTAATGGATATGTCTGTGTACCTTATTTACACAACCATGATTCAATTGAATTGAAGGATTTATGGGCAAGTTCAAGAAATATCACTTCATTATTTTTTGTCACATCAACCTTTTCTGAAGAAAGTAAACCATACTTTCCATCGCCGATCAATCATTTCATGCTTGCAAAATTTAAAAACGGTGCAAAAGCCCAAAAGGAATTCTCAAAATATATTCAAGATCAACCAACATTAGTCTTTAATATAGATGACACAATTTTTGAACGAGATGCAGTAGGAACTACAAATTTCATATCAATCTATTATTTAGAGTACGGTGACAGTGTTGATGATTTATTGGATGTATCTGCATATACTGCAAGAAAAGATAAAATTGGTATGGCCGGATTTGGAAATCTAAAAGTTTTTGCAAATAAAGACCCAAAGTTTACATTTCCTTATAGCGATCACATAGTAATTTTCGAAATATCTAGTGGAAAAAGTCATCAGAGTGATAACAAATACTGTGAACAAACAAGACGTGATATATGTAGAAAAGGAATTGTAATGAACAATCTAATTAGTTTCTCAATTCTTGAAAAACTAAAATAAAAAAAGGTAAATAGCCCTCAAAAATTTTAATCACCATGAGTAAACCATCTGATTTAGGTTCATTAAAAATTGGTTCTTACATACTTTTACCTGTGGGTGATCAACCAACTGGTGAACCATGTAGAATTTCTGAATATGACACTAGTAAGCCTGGTAAGCATGGAGCCGCAAAGGCACGCATTGTAGCAGTCGGTGTTTTCGATGGTGCTAAAAGACCACATGTTGGACCTGTTAGTATGCAAGTTCATGTACCGTTAATTGATAAAAGAACCGGCCAAATAATTTCAATGTCAGGTTCCGAAATCCAAGTTATGGACTCTGAAACTTTTGAAACTGTTGATATTGCAATGGTTGACGAAGAAGTATCAGGAAAAATTGAACAAGGACAGGATATTGAGTATTGGAACGTGATGGGAAGAACAAAAATAATGCGAATTAAAACATCTTAAATTGGATGCTGATGATGTTTGGAAAAGCCATCTGACTTTTGATGAAGATTATGAGTATTGAAGCATCCAAATTCCAATTAATAGTATGAAGCTAGCAGCATTTTTTTCAGGTGGGAAGGATAGTACTTATGCAATATATCATGCATGTAGATCTGGTCATAATGTAGAAGTGTTATTCACTGTATTACCGAAGTCTGATGAGAGTCATCTATTACACTTTCCTAACATACTTCATACAAAAATTCAATCGCAATTAATGAATATTCCACAAATCATACAATCCGTTGAGTCTATTGAAACTGATGTTGAAGAATTAAACTTGGAAAATTTAATTAAAACAGCAAAAAAAACTTTTGAATTTGAAGGAATTATTCATGGTGGTATTTCAAGTATGTACCAAAAAAATAAATTTGAAACACTTTGTAAGAATAATGATCTCCAGTCTATCTCACCATTATGGCAGAAAAAAGATTCGTTATATATGAAAGAGTTGTTAGATAATAATTTTGAATTTATTATTTCTAGTGTCAGTTCAGGTGGGTTAGATCAGTCTTGGCTCGGAAAAGAAATTGGTTATTCAGAGTTAGACGAACTTGAAAATTTGAGTAAAAAATTTCAATTTAATTTAAATTTTGAAGGAGGCGAGGCGGAGACTTTTGTAATAAACTGTCCACTTTTTAAAAATAAGATAAAAATCATCAATTCCAACAAAATTTGGGATGGTGTAAGAGGAAGATTTGAAATAGTGGATATTAAATTAGAAAATAATGCTTGACAATCTAAAAAACGGATTGCGTTTAGCAATTAAAAAAATTGTTAGTTCTTCTGGTATTGATGAAGATCTAATTAAGGAGTTGGCTAAGGATATTCAACGTTCATTATTACAATCAGATGTGAATGTTAAATTGGTTCTTGAAATTACAAAAAACCTTGAAGAGCGTTCATTAAATGAAACACCACCACCCGGTCTTTCAAGAAAAGACCACATAGTAAAAATTCTTTATGATGAATTATCAAAGTTATTAGGAAATGATGCCGAATTTCATTTCAAATCTGGTAAAGTCAATAAGGTTCTGATGTTAGGTATTCAAGGAAGTGGAAAAACAACAATCTCTTCAAAATTAGCAAAATTTCTTACTAGACAAGGATATCGAGTTGGTGTTATTGGGGCTGATACGTTCCGTCCTGGGGCATTAGTACAACTACGAACCATGTGTGAGAAATCAAACGTCGAGGTGTTTGGTGATGAAAATAATAAAGATTCTCCTGATGTCGTAAAAAGAGGATTGAAACATTTTGAGAATTCTAATCTAGACATAATTCTGATTGATACAGCTGGAAGACATAAAGAAGAAAAGGATCTTTTAGACGAGATGACACAAATTAGTAAAGTTGCTGAACCAGATCTTGCATTATTAGTAATTGATGGTACAATTGGGCAACAATGTTTTTCACAAGCAGAGGCATTTAACAAAATTGTACCTGTTGGTGGAATTGTAATTACAAAATTAGACAGTTCTGCAAAGGGTGGAGGTGCATTAGCTGCTTCTGCTGCTACAGGTGCACAAGTCATGTATGTAGGAACAGGCGAACGAATTGATGATTTAGAACAATTTTCACCAACTAGATTTGTAGGTAGACTTTTGGGAATGGGAGATGTGCAGGCAGTTCTTGATTTGGCTAAGAGACTTGAAAATGAAGCTGATGAAGTTCGTATGAAAAGAATTTCTAGTGGCAAAATGAATATGGAAGATTTCTACTATCAGTTAGAAGAAGTTACTAAAGTTGGTTCACTCCAAAATTTAATGGAAACCATGCCAGGATTATCAGGAATGGTTAAAGAGGATCAGCTTGAACAAATGGAAGAGCGCGTGGATAAATGGAGATACATTATCCAAAGTATGAACAAAGATGAAAAAGCTGATCCAGATCTTCTAAATGCATCACGAATTAAAAGAATTGCAAGGGGCTCTGGTTGGCCTGAGCATGAAGTAAAAGAACTAGTAAAAAATTATAAGAATTCAAAAACAATGATGAAAGCATCAAAAGGAAGACAGATGCAGGGTATGTTAAGGAAGCTTGGTCTTGGTTAGCTTAATTACAAGCGAAAAAGAGTCATTCCATGATAAGTATATCAGAAGACATCAAAAATTTTGTTAATTTTCAAAAATTAGGTTATGTTGCAACCGTATCTAAAGACGGTACACCAAACCTTTCACCAAAAGGAACGATTACAATAATAGATGAGTCAACATTAGTATTTGCAGATATACGTTCACCGCAGACAATACAAAACATACAAGAACATTCTTCAGTTGAAATTAATGTGGTTGATCCATTTCAGAGATTAGGATATAGATTCAAAGGATCTGGCAAAATCATCAGTGAGGGAACAGAGTTTCAAAAAATTTTAGATCACTATACAAATGCTGGAATAAAAAGTAAAATTAATTCAATTGTTATAATTGATGTTGAATCTATGAGTGAAATTACATCTCCATCTTATGATCTTGGATCAACTAAGGATCAATTAGTATCAAAATGGAAAAAATATTATAATCAAGACTGAATTTTTTTCTTTAGTTGATTATGTGCATGTTTTTCTTTTTCTAGAATCTGTTTTACGACTTCCAATTCTTTTAGTGCACTCTCAAGTCTTTTATTCATGGATCCTATAACCTGACTAGCTGATTCAACAATTTGCTTTGAATCTTCACCAGTTTCTTTCTTTTTCTTAGTTTTTAATTCACCTAATTGTTTCTTCAGAATTTCTAATTCTTTGATCCTCTGTTCGAATTCAGAATCAATATTCTGTTTATTTTGTATTGATTCTGCTAACTTTGACTCAATTTCATTTTTTTGTTTGTTCAGATCTATTAATTCAGATTTTACTATGTTCAATTCCTCTTCGGTACCATCTAATTCTTTTTTAAATTTGTTAATATCATTAACCACATTTTTATTTTCGTTAAGTAGTTTTTTTGATTCCATTATTTTGCTGATTGTTTCATCATATTCTTTTTTTACCAGTTTAAGTTTTTCAGAAATTAATCCAAGTTTGGATGATTTTTCGGATAATTCATTTCTTACAGTACCTAATTCATTTTGTACTTGTTCTTTTTGTATACCATCTGAACTTTTTATTACAATTTTATCTGATTCATCGTTTGAAATTCCGTCCTTAATCTCAGATGATGATTTATCATCAGTACTATTTTCAGATTTACCCTTAATTCTACTTAGTAATCCCATTGTTTTTCATTCCAAATACTCTTAACTCACTTTAAACTCTTTTTGATTTTTTTAAAAATCGTATGTAAAACCCAATTCCGCCAATAATTAATCCAAATACTAATGCTGCAATACCTGATTCTGGGTTATTAGGATGAACATTTGGTGCAATAAACAGTAAAAGCGCACCTAATATTATCAGAAAAAATCCACTATTTCGTTTTTTTGCCCTATTATGTTCACTGTGTGCCATGTTTCTAGATATGTGCATTTAATTTTTCTGCGACGTTTTTCCGACCAATGTCCATTATGAACGGACCAATTTTTGGACCCTTTGTTGTTGACAGTATAATCTGATAAAGAATTTTGAAGAAGTCTCGTGGTTCAACTCCGTTCCCCTTTGCTATTTGGTATATTGCATTTTGAATATCTTCAATCTCTTTATCATCTGTTAACAATGATACCAATTCATTTAGTGCTTTTTTTGTAGTGGAATCAATTTCAATTTCAACTTTTTCAGAGATGTTAAACTCATCAGCAAAGTTTCCAGCTAGTACAATTAGGTTGTCAATTTCTGGACTGGTATTTTTGATGGCGTGATAGTCAATGAGTTTTTTGTTTACTCTGTCGGTTCTTTCCTCTTTGAATATTTTACATAATTCTAAAAGCAGTCTATAACTGACGTATGGTTGAATTTGCGTTGGTGGATTAAGTAAATTTACATATTCATACAGTCCCTTAGATTTTATGAGTTTTGCTTCATTATCAACTTTGATCTTACCAAAATAGATTTTTTCAAGCTCATCATATTCATCCATTAGTGCAGGAATATCTTCAAACCCAAGTTCTCTTGCACCTGTTATTCTTTTGTAAAGTAAAAGCAGAATTGATTTTGATGTACCAAATCTCAACCATTTCTGTGATGTCACCACATTTCCTAATGATTTGGAAATTTTCTTTCCACTCTTATCCAAAAACATTTCATATTTG
>Ga0257111_1000578_pt1 | contig 15128 bp, 14 predicted proteins | sample LP_taG_6_FD_191567 | JGI IMG/M metagenome (GOLD analysis project Ga0257111, IMG submission 191567) | Marine microbial communities from Northeast Subartic Pacific Ocean, Canada - LP_J_2015_P26_500m | ecosystem: Environmental > Aquatic > Marine > Oceanic | place: Canada: Northeast Subartic Pacific...
GCCCGCCCTCCGGGGCGGGCGGTGCACGGTCGGGTAGCTCAGTTGGCAGAGCGTCCGCCTGAAAAGCGGAAGGTCACCGGATCGACGCCGGTCCCGACCACCACCAGAGGCCCGCCCCCGGGGCGGGTCTTCTGCGTTCCCGGGAGGTATCAGCCGCTGAGGGCCCGGTCGCACCCAATCGTGACCTTCCATCCGTCCAGTGAAATCACGATGACCGCCCGGACCCCCGGGCTCACCTCGCACTCCACGACCGCTGCCCGGACGCCGTCTCGCCATGTCGGCCCAGACCGTCTCAGATCGCTGGGCACCCGATTCCTTCCTGATAAGCGGGAGTCTGTGTTCCCACCGGGTGGGCCTCCGCGGGGAGCAGCAGGTCTATCTTCCAGGGATGGCCGGACCAACCGATGAACGGATCGTCGTCGCGCCATCGAACCTGCGGGACCTCGGGGGACTGGCCACGGCTGACGGACACACCGTGCGGACCGGACGACTCTTCCGGTCGGGCCACCTTTGCGACCTGGGTGACACCGACCGGGCGACGATCGAGGCGCTCGGGCTACGGACCATCGTGGACCTCCGGCGACCCGCCGAGGCCGACGTCCGGCCCCACCCCGATCTGTCCGGCGTCGACGTGGTCGGCATCTCGGTGTCCAGCGACGACAACGAGTTCGCGGTGGTGGCCAACGCCATGCTCGACCCGGAGGCCGAGTCGCTCGACTCCGAGCACATCACCGGCTACTTCCGGACGCTGGTTACCGAAGGCATCGGCCGCTACCGACCGGTGTTCGACCTGGCCACCGACCCGGACCGTCAGCCACTGCTCTTCAACTGCACGGCCGGCAAGGACCGCACCGGGGTGGTGGCCGCCGTCCTCCTCCGGATCCTCGGGGTCGACGACGACCTGGTGATGGCCGACTACCTCCTGTCCAACGAGGTCCGCCGAGCGTGGATCCAGGCGGCCGGAATCGACCACCGGCAACGCATCGCCCATCACCTCGGGATCGCACCAGAGGAGGTCCCCGAGGAGCGAATGGCGTTGTCGCGGGCCCTTCTGTACTGCCGCGAGGACTACCTACGCGCGGTCCTGGACACCGCCGAGGTCCGGTGGGGTTCGTGGGACGGCTTCGTGGCCGACGGTCTCTGCCTCGACGAGGCCCGCCTCGCCGCCTTCCGAACATCCCTGCTCTACTGAGTGAGCAGCACCGACCGACTGCCATCCGGAGGAAACCGATGACGAACGCCTGGTTCATGGACGACGAGCCCTCGGAGTCGTTTCCGATCTACACCCGGGGAAACGTGGGGGAGGTCTTCCCCGACCCCGTCTCGCCCCTCACGGCCGACCACACCTGGCACGGGGCCGGGAACCACGGCCTGCTGGGCTTCATGACCCGGTTCACCATCGACGCCGACGAACTCGACCCCGGCCAGAAGACCATGTTCGAGATCTTCGGCGGCTACATGTTCCTGAACCTCAGCGTGGCCCGACTCATGGGCGCCCGCTCGTCGGGCATGACCCCCGAGCTAGTCGATCTGGGCTTCTTCGGCACCGGCGCCTCACTGCCGCCCTACGTGGCGCGACCCAAGGACGGCGACCCAGCGATCACCCAGCGGGTTGACGGGATGATGTTCGGCTGGATGACCGCCACCAAGGCCCCCGAGGTGGCAGCCCAAGCGGCCGAGGTGGCCGACATCGTGGCCAACCGACCCAACCTCTCGACAGCGACCGATGCCGACCTGGTGGCCCGAACCCGCGAGATGCCCCCGGTGTTCAGCCGCCTTTTCGCCACCCATTCGGAAGCCAGCGCCGCGGCGAGCGTGGTCATGGGTGCCCTCACGGTGACCGCTCTGGGTGTCGGCAAGCCGGGCCTGGACCTTCGGATCGCCGGAGGCCTGGGTGGCGTGGCATCCGCCGAACCCAGCAATGTGCTGTGGGACCTGGGCCGCCTGGTGGCCGCCTCACCGGAGTTGACGGCGGCATTCGACGGAGGCCTCGACGGGCTGATCGACCGGCTCCAGGGCCTCGGCCCGGCGGCCGCTGACTTCCTCACTGGATTCGCCGACTTCACCACCACCTACGGAAGCCGCGGCCCCAACGAATGGGAGCTCCGTTCCAGGACCTGGGAGACCCATCCGGAACTCCCGCTGGCTCTCGTCGACCGAATGCGGTTCTCACCGGACTCCGACGACCCGTCGACGACGCGGGCGGCCGCCCATCAACGATCAGGCGAAGCGCTCGAACTGCTGCAGTCAATGGTGGCCGGCAACGAGGAGGCGGCAGGCACTCTGGCTATCGCCGCGCCGGCCGCCCGAGCGTGGATCCCGGCCCGCGAACAGTGCAAGGCCACCATCGTGCGGATCATCCACGAGGTCCGACTCGCCGCCCGGGAACTGGGACGCCGCATGGCCGCCGACGGTCGCCTGACCGACGCCGATCACGTGTTCATGCTTCGCGACGCCGAAATGGAAGCCGCCCTGAACGGCGAGATGGCCGAGACGGCGGCCACCCGCCAGGCTGACTACCTCGTCCTCTTTGATGTGCAGCCGCCCTACTGGTTCGCCGGTGAGGTGCCCGAGTTCGGCCTGCGGTCCGAGGCCCCGGTCGTCGAAGGACCCTCGAAGACGATCCTCCAGGGCATGGGGGGCAGCGCCGGCACCGTCGAAGGCCTAGCCCGGGTGGTGCTCGACCCATCAGACCCGCTGACCCTCGAACCGGGCGAGATCCTGGTCGCCCCGATTACCGATCCGTCATGGACGCCGTTGTTCGTGCCGGCCGCCGGGGTGGTGGTCGACGTGGGCGCCGTGATGAGCCACGCGGTGATCGTGAGCCGCGAACTGGGCATCCCGTGCGTGGTGTCGGCCGTCGGCGCCACGACGCGTATCCCCGACGGGGCCCGCATCCGGGTCAACGGCGACACCGGCACCGTCACCATTCTTAAGGACTAAGTCGGCCTCCGAAGGGCTGGCCTCAGGTGCAGGCGGGGGCCCATTCGGAGTCGAGCAGGCCGCCGGCGATCAACCACCGGACGGTGTCGGCCAACGTCTCGGTCACCGGACGCCACTCGCCCAGACCGCTGTCGGCCAACAGGGCCGCGTCGTCGCCGGGGACGATGCCCAGCATGATCTCAACCGCCGCGTCGTCGACCATCCCCTTCAACGCGGACGCCGGCGTCGGGAACAGCGCACGGTCGCGGCCGGTCGCCTCGGTGACCCTGGCGTGGAACTCGTCCCACGTCATGTAGGTGCCGCCGGCCACGTACCGCTTCGGCCCCCGGCCCGGCGTCATCAGACCTGCAATGGCTGCGCCGAGGTCACGGACGTCGACCAGCAGCCATCCGCCCGAAGCCAGACTCATCATCATCTCAGTGGACAGCGTGGGAATGAAGGTGGCCGCCAGCACGTTCAGCCCCAGGTCATCGGGCCCCGTCACCCCTGCCGGATAGATGATGGATACCGGCGCACCACCGTCCTGCATGGCTCGTGCGTGTTCCTCGGCCACCGCCTTGGACGCGTTATACGGGTTGCCCCCTCCCTGCACTGGATCGTCGCCGGAGAGCACGTCACCGGTCGGCGGAAAGATCACCGACATGGTCGACAGGTGGACAATGGGGTCGCACTCGGCGGCCGCTGCGGCGTTGAGCACGTTGACCGCTCCGGGGGCGTTGACCTCCAGCGCGTGGTGCATCTGCTCGGGATCCAGGCTGGTGAACGCCGCGGTATGGACGCAGGCGTCGCAGCCCTCGAGCGCGGCCGTCACGGCGTTGGGGTCGGTCATGTCACCGAGCACGGCCTCGACCCTGCCCGCCGAACCGTCGATGCCGTGCATGGCCAGCATCCGATCCAACTTGTCGCCATCGCGCACCAGTGCCCGCACCTCGTGCCCGGCCGCCATCAGGGCGGCCAGCGTGTGGCCTCCGATGAACCCTGTCGCTCCGGTCAACATGACCCGCATCGTCGATTCCCCTTCCGCCCGGCACCGTGCCGGGAACGATCGGACCGTAGCCCCCTATTGGCATCGGCGATCAGCCCGAACCGTCGATAACACCGATTATCCACCAGCCCGCTGGCGCGCTATCCTGTCTCCAGAGGTTAGCCAAACGGCTAACAACATCTACGAGTCGTGAAAACACATGGACCGGGGTACCGGGGGAGATGACACCGATGAAGATCAGGGTCGATGCCGAAAAATGTGAAGGCCACAGCCGCTGCTACTCACTGGCCCCCGAGCTGGTTGACGTGGACGACCTAGGCAACGCCTTCGAGTTGAACGACGGCGAGGTGCCCGCCGGACTCCAGGACAAGGCCCGCCTCATTGTCGACAACTGCCCCGAGTTCGCCATCACCATCGAGGAAGGCTGACCCATGACCGACACCACCGACACCCACAGCGACCCGGCTGCCGACGCGGTGGCCGCCTCCATCCCCGAGCGCTGCCCGGTCTCGGACGTCACCACCGACTACGACATGTTCGACGCGGACTACCTGCGCGACCCCTTCACGGCCTGGGCCGAGATGCGAGACCGCTGCCCGATCGCCCACACCGACCGCTACGGCGGCTCGTGGCTCCCCACGAAGTACGACGACCTCCAGGCCATGGCCAAGATGGTTCCTGAGCTGTCATCCAAGTCACCCATCGTGATCGACATGCCCGAGGCACTCGCCAAGGAGGACGCCACCGGCTACAACGCGGCCGCCCCCATCACCGCAGACCCGCCTGAGCAGAACTGGACCCGCCGGGCCCTGCTCCCCCACTTCACCCCCAAGGGCATCGCCGCAGAGACCGAGTACACCAAGCGGCTCTGCCACGAACTCATCGACGGATTCATCGAGAACGGCAGCTGCGACGCAGCAGTCGACTACGCCCAGCAGATCCCGCCCCGGGTCATCGCCAAGAAGCTCGGCGTGGACGCCTCCATGGTGGACGATTTCATCGAGTGGGTCCGCGGTGTGCTGGAGCTGGGCCTTCAACAGCCCGAGTTGCGGGCCAAGTACCGCGACATCATCCGCGACTTCTTCGCCGCCGAGGTGGCTGACCGACGGGCCAACCCGAAGGACGACCTCATCACCGCCCTGTGTCAGACGGAGCACGAAGGCGGCTTCCTGCCCGACGAAGTGGTCATCGGCATGTGCAATCTGCAGCTGGTGGCCGGCATCGACACCACCTGGTCATCGATCGGCTCAGCCCTGTGGCACCTCGCCGGCCACGATGACGACCGGCGACGCCTGGCCACCGAGCCCGACCTGTGGAACACCGCAGTCGAGGAACTGCTGCGTTTCTACGCCCCGGTGACCATGGCCCGTAACGCGGCCGAGGACATCGAATACGGCGGGGTGGAGTTCAAAAAGGGCGACAAGATTCTCATGAACTTCCCTGGCGCCAACCACGACCCCGACCACTTCGAGGACGCCCACGAGGTGCAGCTGGACCGCCAGCGGAACCGGCACGTGGCCTTCGGCATCGGCATCCACCGGTGTGCGGGCTCGAACCTGGCCCGCATGGAGATGGAAGTGGCGCTCAAGACCTGGATGGAACGCATCCCCGAGTTCACGCTGTCGGATCCGGACGCCGTGACGTGGGCCGGCGGCCAGGTGCGCGGACCCCGCATCCTCCCGGTCACATTTTCCTAGGGCGCTACTGGGCGACCGACTCGGCGTGGAATATCCCGGCGGCCACAGCCGTCCGGGTGGCCTCGTCCACCTCGCTCAGCAACTCGACGATGACGCCACCGATGGTGGCCGTGCACGTGAACCCATGGGGGTAGGGCCCCACCGGTGATCCGGTGTCAGTACCCACGTCGAAGCTCTCGCCACCCATGGCAAACACCACGGGCACCGTCTGTTCAAGACGAGCCTGACCGACGACCTGACCGTCCACCGCCAACGTGGCCGTGCCACCGGCGCCGAAGCCACCGTCCGAATCGAACAACAGCGCGACCTCCCGGCGACCGGGTGCCAACGGCTCGACCGCGGCCACCGTGGTGCGGACATGGCCGTAGAGGTTGTAATGCCACGTCGGTCGACCCTCGTCGAGGTAGATCGCCCAGCCGTTGAAGCTCCCGCCCTGACAGACGATGACCCCTTCTGACACCCCCTCAGGCACCTCGAGGTCACAGGTGATCCGGTAAGAGCGATTCTTGATGTTCAGGACGACCCGCTCGGGCATCCGGACGTGCGCCGTGGTGTAGGTCATCCGGGTGACCCCGGCCGGCACCGACGGTGCCCGGGCTGCCGGATCCAGGTTCATCGCCGCGTCCCGCAGCGGATACACCCCGTTTCGCAGACACTCGGCGTCGAACAGGTCGCGCATCTCCGCCAGCAACTCGGGTCGCTCGTCGGCCAGATCGTGACTCTGGGAGAAGTCGTCACGCAGGTCATAGAGCTCCCACAATTCCTGTGGACCGTCGAAGGGAACCGAGCCGAACCGGATCCACGGCACCCGCCCGTGAAAACACGACGCCATGAACCCTTCGTGGTAGATGCCGCGGTTGCCCATCATCTCGAAGTACTGGGTACGTCGACCCTCCACCCCGGGATCGGTGAACGACGCCAACATCGACTGGCCCTCGATCGGCATCTGTTCGATCCCGTTCACCGAGGTCGGTGGCTCGATACCCGCCGCGGCGAGGATGGTGGGGGCCAGATCGATGACGTGGTGGAACTGATCTCGAATTTCTCCGGCATCGGTTATGCGACGGGGCCACGACACGGCCAGCCCGTTGCGTGTGCCGCCGAAATGCGATGCCACCTGCTTCATCCACTGAAACGGCGCGTCCAGTGCCCACGCCCAACCCGCGTTGTAGTGGCATTCACTGTGCTCGGTCCCGAAGTCGTCGATGTGTTCGAGCAAGAACTCCGGGTCCTCCTCGAAACCGTTCTGGAGGGCCGGTAGCGACCAGGTGCCGTCGATACGACCCTCAGCCGACGCCCCGTTGTCGCCGGTGACGTAGATGAAAAGGGTGTTCTCCCACTCGTCCATGCCCTCGAGCGCATCGATGAGGCGGGCCACCTGGGCATCGGTGTGAGCCAGAAAAGCGGCGAACACCTCCATGAGACGGCGGGCCACCGGCTTGTACCGGTCGGGATAATCGTCCCATGACGGAACCGCGTCGGGGCGGGACGTATTCACCGTGCCCGACGGGATGACACCCATCTCGAGTTGCCGCTCGAAGATGGACTGGCGAAGGTCGTCCCACCCCTCGTCGAAGAACCCACGGAAGCGGTCCAGCCATGCGTCCGGTACCTGGAGGGGGGTGTGGACGGCCCCCGGCGAGAAATAGCAGAGGAACGGCTTGTCGGGCCGGTGGGCCTTGACCCGCTGCATCCACTCGATGGCCTTGTCGGCCATGTCCTCGGTGAGGTGGTAGTCGTCGCGCCCCTCGTACGGGGCGATCGGTGTGGTCTGGTCGTAAAGGTCGGGTTCGAACTGCGAGGTTTCGGCACCGGGGAACCCGTAGAAGCGGTCGAACCCGAGGCCGGTGGGCCAACGGTCGAACGGGCCGGCCGGGCCGGTCTCCCATGACGGGGTGAGGTGGCCCTTGCCGAACATACCGGTGGTGTAGCCGTTCTGGCGTAGCACCTCGGCCACGGTGGCCGCCTCGCGGGGAATGATCGAGTCGTAGGCAGGGAAGCCGTTGGCGGCCTCGGTGATACGGCCCATGTGGACGGTGTGGTGGTTTCGACCAGTCAACATCGAGGCCCGGGTGGGGGCACAGATGGCCGTCGTGTGGAACCGGTTGAAGCGCAGTCCCTCGGCGGCCACCCGTTCCAGCCCGGGCGCCGGCACCGGGCCTCCGAAGGCGCCGAAGGACCCGAAACCCACGTCGTCGAGGAGCACGAGCACGACGTTGGGAGCGTCCTCCGGGGCAGAGTCCAGGACGATCGGGTCGGGCACGCAGTCCTCGGTCAGACGCCCGATGGTTCCCTTGTAGGGCGGGGTGGGACGGGGGATGGCGGTCATTGGCCAGGATCTCCAACTCAGCGGGCAGGAACCGGGCTCACGGGACCCGGCCAGTGGGCCCCATTCTTGGCCATCTGGCTAACATATGACCACATGAGCGACTTTCCCAACGATACGACTGCCGGCGCCGCCTTTGCCGAGTTCAGGGCCGAGGTCAAATCCTTCCTCCACGAATACGACCGACGCCCGGCCGCCCCCGGGCTCTCCCGTCTGGACCGGAGCAGGGCCTTCCTGGCGGCGCGCTACGACGCCGGACTGGGCGCCCTGGACTACCCGGTGGCCGAAGGCGGCCGAGGACTGGACCGCCGCTACGTCGACGTCTACCGCCGGGAGACGGTAGGTCGAACCGCCGATGACGGTGGCTCCAGATTCGGCATCGGCCTGGACATGTGCCTGCCCACCATCCGCGACCACGGCAGCGCCCATCTTCGCCGACGGTTCCTCGGTCCCGGACTCCGCGGCGACGAACACTGGTGCCAGCTCTATTCCGAGCCGGGTGCCGGATCGGACCTAGCCGGCCTGACCACCCGGGCGCTCCGCGACGGCGACGAGTGGGTCGTCACCGGTCAGAAGGTGTGGACCTCGGGTGCCGACCACTCCGACTTCGGCATCCTGCTTGCCCGGACCGACTGGGACGTCCCCAAGCACGCCGGTGTCTCCATGCTGGTGCTTCCCATGCGCCAACCGGGCGTGGAGGTCCGGGCCCTCCACCAGATGACGGACGTGGCCCACTTCAACGAGGTCTTCATGGACGAGGCCCGGGTCCCTATCGACTGGGTCGTCGGGGAACCGGGAAACGGCTGGAAGATGGCCGTGGCTCTTCTGGCCCACGAGCGCTCCTCCATCGGCAAGGGAGGCGGGCGCCAGCCCATTCCCACCGACCGGCTCATCGAACTCGCCCAGTCCAATCGACGATCCGATGACCCGGTCGTACGCCAGGATCTGGCTCGTCTGGCCACCGGGACGAAGCTCATCGAATGGCTGAACCTCCGCATGGGAATCCATCCATCGATCACCAAACTATGGCGGACCCAGCAAGGACGCGCGGCGGCCGACGTGGCTGCCGGTCTGGCCTACCCCGGAGGTATTGCCTGGGACGGCTCCCGGATGGGCGCCACCGAACCGGGCCGATTCACCGACCCCGACGGCTCACACTGGGCCTACGGGATCTGCGACTCACCTGCCCTCTCGCTGGGCGGAGGGACCGACGAGATCCAGAAGAACACCCTCGGCGAACGGGTCCTCGGCCTTCCCCGGGAGCCGGCCGGTGACCGTGATATCCCGTTCAGCCAGGTACCGAAGAACGTCTGAACGGCTCCCGATCCCCACGGGCCGCCGTACCCGGGTCCAGACCGAGGGACAGCGACCGGAGGATCAACACGAGTCGTTCCTCCACCTCTTCGGCGAGGTCCAGCGCCTCGCCACCCTTGGCGATCCACGGGTCCATCGTCGTGGCGAAGAGACAGCGGGCGAGATGGAACACCGTGGCGATGCCTACGTCGACCCTGATCTCCGTCTCATCCTCGCCGGCCCGCGTCTCGAGGGTCTGCTCCACAGCCACGTCCAGCGTGGGATGGGTCACGTGGGTGCGGTCAGCTTCACCGGACAACGACGCGTAGGCCACGGCCCGGACGAATTCAGGCCATCGCAGGAGCGAGAACGGTTCCACCCGACCCGAGGTGTCCAAATCCTCCCCGACGGCATATGACTCCGTGAGACGACCGAACCCCTCCCGGAGCACGGCCTCCTTCCCGCCGAAATAGTGGTGGACCAAGCCGTAGTTGACCCCGGCCTCCTCGGCGAGACGCCGCCCGGAGATCCGCTCGGGCGCCGAATGTCCCAGGAGACGGGCCGCGGCAGCCACCAGTGCCTCTCGGACCTCGTCGGCACCCCTGGGGGAAGAACCGCCGGTGGTCATCGCTCGGCCTCCACCCCGATGGACCGGTACAGCGATTCGAGCACGGTGAAGAACCGCTCCCGGATCACCTCACCGTCCGCTTCAAGGTCCAGTCCAAGCCCCGTGGCGTTGTGTTCGACGAACACCGGCCATCCCAGTTGGAGCAGGACGATGGCCGCCACGGTGGCCCGATGGTGGACAGGGTCACCGTCAGGATCGCCCTCGGCGGCCAGGCGGAGCATGGCGTCGAAGACCGGACGCGAGACGTCCGCATCGTCGTCACCACCCTCGAGGGCCACGTGGGCGGCGAAGCCGAAGATCTCCCGGTCTGAGACGATCTGATCCAAGGGGATGGGCCGGGTGCCGCCCGCCATCAAATCAGCCAACAGCCGGGAACCATGTCGATCTCGGGCGGCGCTGAGGAGGTCGCCGGACGACTCGAAGTAGTAGTGGACAAGGCCGTAGTTGACCCCGGCCTCTTCGGCCAGTTCCCGACCGGTGACCGTCGACGGAGCCCGGTCCGACATCAACCGGATGGCCGCGTCGAGCAGCGCCGTCCGGGAGGACGGTTCCTCGTCGGGATCGACATCCATCAGGCCCGCCCCGGCCGAAGCCGGCCGGCCGCGGCGAGAAGGGCAGCTCCCCGATCGATACGGTCCGCGCTGGTGACCACATCGGCGACCATGCCTGCGGTGTGCTCCTTCATCATCCGACCCGCTGATCCGGGGAATCCAGCGATCTCGAGCGCCAGCCCTCGGGCTGCGTCGAGGACCTCGTCGTCAGCCACCACGTCGAGGACGATCCCCAGACGGTGCAGGTCCGGGCCGCTGAACCGACGGCCGGTAAGGGTGATCTGGTGGATCACGGAGAGAGGATGCCGACCCGACAGCCAGGCCAGGTTCATGGCGGCCGGCATGCCCTGGCGGACCTCGCCGACCTGGAAGAACGCCTCCTCACCGGCCACCAGAAGATCACAGGCCAGGGCGAGTCCCGCCCCACCGTTGATGGCGAACCGCTCCAGCGCGCCCACGACCGGGACCGGACACTCGGCGATGGCCCGGTGGGCGGCGGCGAACGACGAACTCGCCGTCCCGATCCAGGTCGGCGGCGGATCAGCGTTGTACTCCTTCAGGTCGAGACCCGAACAGAACCCACCGCCAGCCCCGTGCAGAAGGACGGCCCCGACGTCATCCCGGCCAGAGGCCTCGATGAAGGCAGCGGCCAGAGCATCAGACAACGGACCGATAATGGCGTTCTTCCTCTCCGGTCGGTTCAGCACAATGCTGGCCAACCCATCCTCGACCTCGAGGAGGACAGGTCGGTCGGTCGTGTGGTTATCGACTCCGGGATGGCTCATGATGTCCTCGATCGGTCAGGCGGTGTACGCGGTTGCGGATGCGAGTGCGTGCTGATATTAGCCATTTGGCTAACCTCAGGCAACCGACCGTCCGAAGCCCCTCATGACCACAACCGACATCCTTGATCTGGACTTTGACGCCCACCTCAACCGGGTCCGACGCCTCACCGACGAGGAGCTGATCCCCGGCGAGACAAACATGGCAGAAGTCGGCGAGGTGCCGCTGCCGAACAGGCCCGTCTAGGCCAGGCTGGCAACCAGAGAACAGGGCCTCCGGCTAGATCAGCTCTCCCACGACCACCGCCAGACCCCCAAGACCAGCCAGGCACAGCACAGCCTGACGGAACCAGGTGGCGTCGACCCGACGCCGAACGGGCGGAGCGAGAACGAGCCCGATGACCGCTGATCCACACACCAGCGCCGACCGCCCCAGGTCATCGGCGTGTAGATCACCCATGGCGGTCATGGCCCCCAGAATGAGCCCCGCGTTCATGACGTTGAGCGCTGACATGTTCGGGCGGATCATCGACGGCGGCCGATCGTGGTTCAAGATCACGAACGGCGGACCCGGAAGGGCCGCCACCCTCGTTCCGAAGGCCACCAGCAGGCCACACACCGGGCCCGTCCAGCGGCCACGCGGCGGAGCAATCCCCATCCCGACAAACACCACGGCAATCACCACCAGCAACCCAACTGTCACCTTCAGCCCCCGCTCCGAAAAGGCGGACGTGGCCAGATGGCCAGCCACCACGCCGACCGGCATGCCAATCAGGCACTGACGGAGGAAGGTCCCGTCCAGACCGTTCCATTCGCGCACGAGATGTCGGGTCCCGACCACCAGTCCACCGATCATCAACGGGACCGGGACGAATGCCGGGTCGACGGCCACCAACGCAGGGCCGGAGATCAAGGCAATGCCGAATCCCCCGGACGCCTGGGCGAGGGCCCCGACCGCCACGGCCACCACAACCACCACGACCTCCAGCCAATCCACCGGGCGACGATACCCGGCCCGGATCTGTCGTTAGCCGGACGGCTAACGTCCGCTGCCTCGGGGACCAGACGACCCGATCATCAACATCCGAACCACAAGGGAGCCCCATGCGCGCCGCCGTCCTCCACGAAGCCCCCGGCGAACTCGTCGTCGAAGACCTGGCCATCGCCGAACCCATCGGCCGCGAAGTTCTGATCCGGACCAAGGCCTCGGGCCTCTGCCACAGCGACCTTCATGTCATCGAGGGTCTCCTGCCTCTTCCGTCACTACCCGCGGCGCTGGGCCACGAGGCCTCGGGCATCGTGGAAGCGGTCGGACCGGACGTGACGGCCTTCGCTCCGGGCGACCACGTGATCACCTGTCTGACCCAGTTCTGCGGCGTGTGCACCGAATGTCACGCAGGTCGCGTCTTCATCTGCCCAAACCGGCACAGCTTGGCCCGTGGACCCGAACTGGAACCGGCTCTGTCGCTGAACGGCACCCCGGTGCTCCCCATGGCCGGACTCGGAGCGTTCGCCGAACAGATGCTGGTACACGAGAATGGCGTGGTGGCCGTCGACCCGGCCGTGCCGTTCGACGTGGCCGCCCTCATCGGTTGTGCCGTGATGACCGGCGTGGGCTCAGCCATCAACGGCGCTCAGATTCGACCAGGTGAGACGGTGGCCGTCATCGGTTGCGGCGGCATCGGTCTCAACATTGTGCAGGGCTGTCGACTTGCCGGAGCCGGACGGATCATCGCCGTGGACCTCAACGCCGAGAAGCTCGAAGCAGCCCGCGGATTCGGGGCGACCGACGTGGTCGACGCCTCGGTTGACGACCCCGTCGCCGCAGTCCATGCCCTAACCGGTGACGGCGTCGATGCCGCCTTCGAGGCCATCGGGCTCACAGCCACCGGTGAACAGGCCCTGGCCATGATCCGGCCGGGACGCACCGCCTATCTGGTCGGCGTCCCGCCCGTCACCAGCACCATGACCGTCCCCGGCACACTCATGGTGCTCCAGGCCAAGGGTCTCCGGGGTCTGTTCATGGGCAACTCCAACTTCAAGGTGGAGATGCCCAACCTGGCCCGCCATTACCTGGAAGGACGTCTCGAGCTAGACCGCCTGGTGTCGGCCCACATCACCCTCGACGAGGTGAACGGCGGCTACGCCGAGCTCAAGGCCGGAGCCACCCTGCGTTCGGTCATCATGTTCGACTGACAACCTGCCCCATCGGCACAGGTTCGAGACCCGACCGCCAGGAACCGTCGGTCAAAAGCCCGTCAACAGATCGGGCAGGTCGGCCAGGCGGTCGATGACATGGTCGGCCTCGGCGCCATCTTCCAGGTCGTCCAGCGCACCACGGAACCGGACCGTCGTCATGCCCATGGCGCGGGCACCGGCCACATCGGTCCGCTTCAGGTCGCCTACGTGGACGACGGTCGTCGGGTCGTCGACACCCAGGCCATCCATGGCGGCCCGGAAGATGGCCGGGTCGGGCTTATAGACGCCTACCTCGTCGGAGAAGGCGGAGAACGTCACATGCTCCAGAATGCCGTGCTCGTCGAGGTATGTCCTCAGATGCCGTCCGATGGCCAGATTCGTGTCCGAGACGATCCCGACGGTGACGCCGCTCCCCGCCACGGCGGACAAAACGTCCGCCGCGTCGGGCACGGCCATCACCTGCAGTTGGTACGACGCGAAATCAAACGCGTCGACGAGGGCCTGGTGATCTCCACCCTCCAGCCGATCACCGAAGGCGCCGAAGCACTCCTCGAGAGCGCGCTCCGGTCCGTAGTGCCTACCCGCCCGCCACTCGGTCTCGAACCGGTCGGGCAGTATCGACAGCACCCCCCACAGGAGCTCGGCCGGGATATCGAGCGTCCGCTCGTCGATGACCTCCTGCAAGTGCCGACGACGGATCTCCAGGCCCCCAGGGATGCTGGTGAGGAGGGTGTTCCAGAGGTCGAAGGTGACGGCGCGGATCGGCACGGTCAGACGAACGGGTTAGTCCGGGTTCGGGCCGGGTCAGGTCCGGCAGACGCCGTCGGACACCGCAGCGGCAGCCACCGCCTCGGCCACCCGGTAAGGCACCGACTTGTCGAACACCGACGGCACCACAAACGAGGGCTTCAGGTCATCTTCCGACACCGAGTCGGCAATGGCCCGGGCCGCCGCCAGCTTCATGTTCTCGGTGATATCGGTGGCCCCCACGTCCAGTGCCCCCCGGAAGATCCCGGGAAAGGCCAGCACGTTGTTGATCTGGTTCGGGTAGTCGCTGCGCCCCGTGGCCATCACCGCTGCGAGGCCGTCGGCCTCCTCGGGGTGGATCTCCGGCTCCGGATTGGCCATGGCGAACACGATCGGATCGGAGTTCATGGTCCGCAGGTCAGCGGCGTCGATCAACCCAGGGCCACTCACGCCGACGAAGACGTCGGTGCCGGCCAGCACGTCCTTCAGACTTCCCATCTTCCGGTCAGGGTTGGTGTGGTCTGCGAACCACTCCTTGGCCACGTTCAGGTTGTCGCGCCCGGAATAGACGGCGCCCGCCCGATCCACACCGACGATCTCCCCCACCCCGGCATCCAACAGGATCTTGCCCACCGCCACCCCGGCGGCTCCCATGCCGGCGATCACCACCGACAGGTCACCGATCTCCCGGCCGGTGAGCCGGCAGGCGTTCCACAGGGCGGCGAGCGTGACCACGGCGGTGCCGTGCTGGTCGTCATGGAACACGGGGATGTCCAGGGCGGCGCGCAGGGCCGCCTCCACGTGGAAGGCGGCAGGGGCCGCGATGTCCTCCAGATTGATGCCACCGAACGTGGGGGCCAACCGGATGACGGTGTCAATGATCTCCTGGGGATCGGTGACATCCAGGCAGATCGGGAAGGCGTCGACGCCCGCGAACTCCTTGAACAGCAGTGCCTTGCCCTCCATTACCGGCATGG
>Ga0257111_1000580_pt1 | contig 15053 bp, 12 predicted proteins | sample LP_taG_6_FD_191567 | JGI IMG/M metagenome (GOLD analysis project Ga0257111, IMG submission 191567) | Marine microbial communities from Northeast Subartic Pacific Ocean, Canada - LP_J_2015_P26_500m | ecosystem: Environmental > Aquatic > Marine > Oceanic | place: Canada: Northeast Subartic Pacific...
ATATTATGCGCTTGGAACTGATGGCTTTGGGAGAAGCGACACAAGAGAAAACCTAAGACACTTTTTTGAGATAGACAGGTATTATATTGTTTTAACCGCTGTGCGAGCGCTCGCTATTGAGGAAAAACTAGAAATGCGTGTGGCAAATGAGGTGATAAAAAAGTATAATATAGATTCAAATAAACCCAGTCCGATAAACATTTAACATGTTAAAAGAAATTTTATTACCAGACCTTGGAGAGGGCATCAGCTCAGCTGATGTCAGTGAGGTCTTGATTTCTCCTGGTGACAATGTGTCCATCGATGATATTATATTAGTCCTAGAATCAGAAAAAGCCAGCATGGAAATCCCGTCAGAAGAGAAGGGTGTTATAAAAAAAGTTTTTGTTTCCGCTGGTGATCAGGTTAAAACTGGTGAAATATTAATTATGATGGAGGTATCCCCCGGCCCTAAGGTGACAAAAGAAAAGACAGAAGAAAAAATCGCGCCTAAAAAACAAAAAGATCAAAAAATTTCAACAACATCTAAAGAAAAAATAGAATCAGAAACAAAAGGTAAAACATTCGCAAGTCCGGGGGTTAGAAGGCTTGCTAGGGAGTTAGAGATTGTTCTCTCTCAAGTTAAAGCAACCGGCCCAAAAGGAAGAATAACAAAAGAAGACCTTCATGGCGATATAAAACAAAAAATGGCACAAGGTTTGGGCGTTAGTATACGCGTTCAGCCAAAAATCGATTTTTCGGAGTGGGGAGAGATTGAAACGAAACAACTAACAAAGATTCAAAAAATAACAGGCGATCGGTTGCAACAAGCCTGGCAAACAATTCCCCACGTTACCCAGTTTGATGAGGCCGATATTTCTATACTTAACACCAAAAGAGAAAAACTCAAAACAGAAGGACAGAAAAAAAATATAAAGGTAACATTTCTACCTTTTATTATGAAAGCTGTAATTAAAACCCTTAAAGAGTTTCCCTCTTTTAATAGCTCATTAGACTACCAGGGAAAAAACCTAGTTATTAAAAACTATTATAACTTAGGCATAGCCGTTGACACGCCAACCGGGCTAATCGTTCCGGTTATTAAAAATGTAGATAAAAAATCAATAAACACCTTATCAAAAGAACTTATGGACATTAGTGAAAGAGCAAGGTTGGGGAAACTAAAACCGGGTGAGCTAAAAGGTGGTTCGTTTACAATATCTAGCTTGGGTGGAATTGGGGGGACATATTTCACACCAATTATTAACCCACCAGAGGTAGCAATTATGGGCGTCTCTAAAAGTATTTGGAAACCAATATATAACCACAAATCAAAAGAAATTATTCCAACGTATACAATGCCTTTTTCTTTATCATATGACCATCGTGTTATTGATGGTGCACTCGGGGCAGCGTTCACATCTTTCTTTTCAAAGGTTGTGCTTGACAGCACAACCTTTGACTGATAATTATGTTATCTAAAAAACATATTGAAATAATAATAATTGGATCCGGACCAGGTGGTTACACCGCAGGCTTTAGAGCCGCTGACCTCGGTAGGCAGGTTTTGATTGTAGATAAAGATCCAACTCTCGGAGGTGTATGTTTAAATAGGGGGTGTATACCCTCAAAAACACTATTACACATAGCAAAAGTATTAGAAGAGGCCGAATCACTTAAAAATATGGGAGTGGGGTTTTCAAAACCAAAAATAGATATTGATGGTGTTCGTAGTTGGAAATCAAAAATTGTGACACAGTTATCAAGCGGAATAAGCCAGATGGCAAAAGCAAGAAAGGTACAAACAGTTGAGGGTGAGGCTACATTTTTATCTAACTCTGAGATACAGATTAAATCAGGATCAAAGAAACAAATAGTTACATTTGATAACTGTATTATAGCTGCTGGGTCTTCATCATCTACGATACCGGGGGTTCCAATAGATAATAAAGATGTGCTTACCTCTCGAACAGCATTGGACCTAGTAAGGGTCCCCAAAAATCTACTAATAATTGGAGGTGGCTATATAGGGCTGGAAATGGGAACAGTGTTTAGCTCTCTAGGTTCTGTTGTGAGTGTGGCGGAGTTTTTACCAAACCTACTTCCAGGAGCAGATGCCGATCTTGTTAAGCCACTTGCTAGAAAGCTAAAAAAACAATTTGAAGAAATTTATTTATCAACGAAAATAACAAGCGTAAAACCATCAAAACCAAACGGGCTCACAGTTACCATGGAAAAAGACGGGAATACAAGTATAAAAAAATTCGACCAGGTTCTTGTAGCTGTTGGTAGAAAACCAAACACAAAAAACATCGGGCTAGAAAACACAACTATAATAATTAACGAGCAAGGATTTATAGGTGTTGACAAACGTCAAAAAACAAACGTTGATAATATATATGCGATTGGAGATATTGCGGGAGATCCAATGCTTGCACACAAAGCAACCCACGAAGGAAAAGTTGCAGCTGAGGTTATCTGTGGCCTACCTTCCGAATTTGACGCAAAGGCTATCCCAGCTGTTATTTTTACCGATCCTGAAATAGCCTGGGTTGGTATAACTGAGGCGGAGGCAAAAGAAAAATCAATACCCTACCAAAAAGGAGAATTTCCATGGGCAGCAAGCGGAAAGTCGCTTGCGCTTGGAAGAAACGAGGGCAAAACAAAAATTATTTTTGACCCCGATACAAAAAGAACAATAGGCGTAGGTATTGTTGGCCCCAATGCTGGTGATCTTATATCTGAGGGGGCGCTCGCAATAGAAATGGGGGCAGACGCTGAAGACATTAGCCTAACTGTTCACCCTCACCCCACTCTTGGGGAGACATTTGCAAATGCAGCTGAGGTTTTTGAGGGCACAGTAACAGATTTATATATTCCTAAAAAACCGAATTAATATTTTCCTGAAAAATGTATTAATATGCCTTTAGAGATTATATTAATAGCCGCTGTCACAGTTGATGGTTTTATTGCTAGGCATAACAGCGAAATAACAAAATGGACTCAAGACCTATATCTTTTTAAAAAACAGACGATGGGGTGCCCGGTTATTATGGGGTCTAATACACATAATACACTTTCTAATGAGCTTATAGGAAGGGATATAATAGTGGTTCACAGAGATGATAGCCCCAAAGATATAATTAATAAAATATCTAGCAACCGGTGCTTTATAGCGGGAGGCGGAAAAACATATTCCAAGTTTTATTCTTTTTTAACTCACGCTTATATCACACCTCATCCACTTATTTTTGGAAGTGGGATCTCATTATTTACTGAAAAGGTACCAGAATTAAACCTGATTTTTGAAAGACTAATCGAAGTTTCAAAAACAGGTGGTATTTATCAATATCAGTATCGAGTGGACCGTTGAAGAGATTAATAGTTATACAATTAATTATAGTAACAATCGGCTTATCAATAGGCGTTACATCTGGTGGTGTTTTATCTAGAGATCAACTAGCCATAGATATTAACCACTATGACCTTAGAATAAAGGTGGACACAAAAAGAAAAATGATTTCAGGGTATGTTGATATAAAAATGAAAATATTGGATGAAATTAGATTTATAGAATTAGATCTTATTAAACAATATTTCATTTCCAAAATTTTAATTGATAGCGTTTCAACACCATTTAAACACCAACAAAATAAAATTTTTATTACAGCACAGGGAATTAAGGCCAACACGACAACTACGATCAGAGTACTTTATAAAGGAAAACCCCCAGAGGCTGAGAATCCCCCTTGGAGCGGAGGGTTTACATGGGAAAAAAGTAATGATGGATATCCCTGGGTTGGAATATCGTGTCAGGGTAATGGAGCGCATATATGGTTTCCATGTAAAGAACACCCCAGCGATGAGCCAGACAGTGTTGATTTACACATAACCGTACAAAAACCGCTCTCTGTTGCCGCTAATGGACTCCTCCAAAGCGTAGAGGAACATAAAAACAAGTGGCAAACCTGGCACTGGAAAACCAGTTATAATATCAATCCATATAATATCAATTTTACCATTGGAAATTTTGATATTGTTGAAAGAATATCTCCTGTTTTAGGAAAGCCGCTAAGGGTACAGTTTTATGTTCTTAAAGATAATATAGATGGCGCGGAGGCATTATTAGATCAAGCAGAAATATTTTTGGAGTTTTTTACAAGGAACTTTGGACAATACCCGTGGATAAAAGAAAAATTTGGACTTGTTAATACTCCTTATTGGGGCATGGAACACCAAACAATGATTGCTTATGGAAACGATTACAAAAACAATGAAAAGGGATATGATTTTTTATTATTCCATGAAATGTCTCACGAGTGGTGGGGAAATTATTTAAGTGTATCAGACTGGGCTGACCTGTGGATACACGAAGGGTTTTCTGTGTATATGGAGGCACTTTATCTAGAAGAAAAATATGGTATAGAGGAGTACAATAAGTTTTTTAGAAAAAAAATAATTAAGAAAATTCCACTCACACAATCAATTGTACCGCACAGGAACGCTACAATAGAAAACGTGTCAGGATTAGACGCCTACAATAAAGGGGCATATGTTTTACACATGCTTCGTTATTTAATTGGTGATGATAAATTTTTTGAAATTTTAAGTGAATTTTTATACAGTAAAAAACAACTGCCCAACAATCAAGTAACAACAAAAGATTTTATTGACCTTGTTCATTTAAAAACAGAATACAAGATAGATTGGTTTTTTAAATCATATTTGTATGAAAAAGATTACCCGGTTTTAATTCAAAAAACAAAACACGGATCTAACCACACGTTTATAAATCTATATTGGGAGGATAAAAATTTTTCCATGCCAGTTGAAGTGTATTACAATTCAAACACCGGCTTACGACAGCGAAAATTGTCTTTGACAAACAAACCAACAATGATAGCAATTCCTCAGCATAATAAAATTAAAATCGACCCCAATAAAAGAATTCTACTAACCGTAAAAAATAAGAGTTAACATTTATAATTGTTCTAATATTTAATGCTGATGAAAAATAAAATTATACTTATTCTTATGGCCACTACGGTTTTTTCAGCCTTTTGGTGGTTTTACCACCCCACTCCAAAATATACTGGGCACATGTCAATAGGCGGTTTAAATAAGTCTGTTGATATATATACGGATACATATGGAGTGCCGCATATTTTTGCACAAAACGAAGAAGATCTTTTTTATGCTGCGGGTTATTATGCTGCCAGAGACAGACTATTTCAAATGTCTGTGGTTAATTACGCGGTTCGAGGAGAGCTAGCTTACGCTTTTGGTGATGAACTGATCAGCAGTGATATTTATCTTAGAACATTGAGAATACACGACACAGCAAAAAAATTGGTTGGTGAGCTAAACAAGGAAACCGTTGATTTAATGGGTGCGTTCTGCGCTGGAATCAATTTTAGAATTAATGAGGTGTACAACGACCTGCCGGTTGAGTTTAAACTAACAGGTATGAAACCGCCTGTGTGGAACCCCTCTATTGTTACTGGCTACGCGAGAATGATGGCAAGGGAAATGTCATCCGCTTGGAAACCAGAAATTGTTTTTGGGGCAATTGAAAATTATTTTGGAAAAGAAAAGCTAAAAGAGATCTACCCTTATTATAGTAACTCACACCCAACCATAGCACAAAATAAAAATGTCCTAAAAAAAGAAATATTTTCAAAGCTGATGGATGAAGAATTAAAACTTCAAAAAACACTTGGCTATAATTCATCGGTTTCTGGATCAAACAACTGGGTTGTTTCTGGCTCTAGAACAAAATCTGGAAAACCGTTTTTGGCAAACGACCCCCATCTTGAGTTTACACAACCGCCCAGATGGTATGAAATGCACCTAAAGGGAGGACGTTTTAATATAAGTGGATTATGTTTGGCCGGCATCCCAATGCCAATCATTGGTCAAAATGAAAATATTGCCTGGGGGTTTACAAACTCTATGGTAGATGATATGGATTTTTTTATTGAAAAAATTAACCCTGAAAACGAAGAGCAATACTTATATGACGGCGACTGGAAGGATATGAAGATTGTTGAGGAAACCATCAAACTAAGAAACAACAGAGACACCACCGTTACAATTAGACTCACTCATCATGGACCAATTATTACAGATGTTCATAGTTTGTTAAAAGGTGAAAACACGGCAATGTCAATGGCCTGGACGGGTAATTGGCTTACGAAAGAAATAGATGGTTTGTTCGGTTTGGCAACCGCAAAAAACTGGAATGATTTTTCAAGAGCATTAAAACACTTCGGCGTACCGGGGCAAAATATTGTTTATGCAGATATTGATGGAAACATCGGATGGCGGCCCGCTGTTTTTCTTCCAATAAGGAAAGAAGGTTCTAGTTTGATACCGCGGCCGGGGCATGATTCAGACTATGATTGGAGCGGAAGGGTACCCTATAAAGAAATGCCATACTTATTCAACCCTAAAAAGGGATATATTGCTACCGCAAACAATAAAACAATTGGTGACTCCTTTCCTTATTATATAAGTGGTCTTTGGGCCGACCCAAGCAGAGCACAACAAATAATAAAAAGATTAGACACTTTAGACGTGGCTACAATAGAAGATATGAAGTCTATCCAGTTAGACTATACATCTTTATTTGCGAAAGAGATAACCCCGCTACTATTATCTATAAAAACAGGTAACGAAACAGGAAAGCACAAGGAAGCGATAAAAATATTAGAAGATTGGGACTTTGTAGAATCTCCAGAATCAAAAGGAACTCTTATTTTTCACTCCGTTTTGCGTCAAGTTGTGATCTCTATTTTTGGTGATGAATTAGATTTGTTAGGAGATAAATATTTAGATGCGTTTACCTCAATGAAATATTTACACAACCGCAGTCTTAGAAAAATATTAGCGAAGGGAAATTCTTCTTGGGTTGATGATGTCACAACAAGAAACAAGATTGAAACACTGGATGAGATATTAACACAATCATTTATCAATGGTGTTCATGACATAGAAAGAGTTGCCGGGCACAATATAAACAATTGGGAGTGGGGGAGAGTTCACTATTTGACACACAATCATAAAATGGGTTCAAAAAAGATTTTAGACTGGATATTTGGGTTAAATGTTGGTCCATACCTTTCTGGTGGCTCTGACAAGTCTCCAAATGCTGGTTCTTACTCATTCAGTGACCCATATGCACAAACGGCTGGTGCCTCAATGAGACGTGTTGTCGATTTCAGCAACTTAAATGAAACCCAACAGATAATACCAACTGGGCAGTCGGGGTTGTATAATAGTCCACACTATAAAGACCAGGCAGATCTATACCATAGTGGAAAATATAGAACGACCTGGTTTGATGAGTCGCACATCAGAAAAAGCAATGAGTTTAAAAGGCTTACTCTTCTACCGTTGAAATGATAACAACGGTTCTGGTTTTATTAATAATTATTGTTAGTTACTTCGGGTACTGGAGCGCAAGGGGAATGGGAAGTTTTTATACCTCTCGTCCATTGATGATTTCGCACAGAGGAGCCACAAAAGATTTTCCTGAGAACACAATTGAAGCATACAGTGAGTCCATTAAGTTGGGATATAATGGAATTGAACTAGATGTCTTGTCATCTAAAGATGGTGTTATATATTGTTCTCATAATCATCAATTAGAAAGAGAGACAAGCGATAGTGGCTACATTCATGAAATGGACTCTTCGGAGCTTGATAAGATTAAAACTGGAGCGCGTTCCCATCCCGACAATCAGAAACCTATGCCCCGATTAGAAAACGCAATCAAACAACTACCTAATAATATAAAATTAAACATTGAAGTAAAGTTTTCAGACCCTCTTGACTTTTTAACTATATCAATACTGAGAAAAATGATTATAAATAAACAAATAAAACAGTCGATACTTATTTCATCATTCAATCCTTTTATTGTTTTTTATGCCCGCTGGTTTATTCCAAATATAAAAACAGGCTATTTAGTTGAGACTACCGATATGATTAAGTGGATGCACCTAGCGCACCCAGACTGTCTTCATCCTAGGGCAGACCTATTAAATAATAATCTTATTGATAGTTGTAACAAAAAAAACATGTCGATCAACGCCTGGACGGTGAACTCAGAGTCTGCAATTAATTATTGCAAACACCTTGGCGTTGCTGGAATTATTACAGATAGAGTTGATACTCAAAAGATATGATTAAAACAGGTCCTCGTATATTAATAATACCAGACTCTTTCAAAGACAGCATCAGCTCAATAGAATTTTGTGAAATTGCAAATAATAGTGTATTAGATATGAATTCTAATTCAATAGTTGATTGTATACCAATGGGAGACGGCGGGGAAGGAAGCATAGATGTGTTCAGATTTATTCCCGGTTATGATTTTAAGTCAGTTATTATAAAAAACCCTATTGGTAAGGAGGTACCATCTGAGTATTGTATACAAAAAGAAACCAACACAGCAATCATAGAAATGGCAAAGGCTTCTGGGTTACAAATGCTCCCACAAAAATTAAGAGACCCCATGAAGACCACAAGCTATGGAACTGGTCAGCTTATTCTTGATGCAGTAAAAAATGACATAAAAAAAATCATTTTATTTGTTGGTGGAAGCGCCACAAACGATATAGGTATAGGAATGCTAGAGGCGCTTGGTTATAAATATTATAATTCTAATAACGAAAGAGTTAGCGGAATAGTAGAAAACATTGAAAACATTGTAAGGATCGATAATCCTAAAATTATTGAAAAATTAAAAGAAGTTTCGTTTGTTGTTGCCTGTGATGTGTCAAACACACTTTTAGGCCCGGGTGGAGCGACGTATTCATATGGAAAGCAGAAAGGCGCAAATAACGATCAACTAGATAAACTTGAGAAGTGCTTAAAGCGTTTTTCAGATATAGCAAGAAAACATAAGGGGGTAGACCATACTAACTCTGAAGGTGCCGGTGCAGCCGGTGGGGTTGGGTTTAGTGCTATGAGTTTTTTAGATGCAAAATTTCAGTCCGGATTTAAATTAATTCAGAAACTCATAGATCTGAAAAATAAAATTCAACAAAACAACTATGACCTAATAATTACAGGTGAGGGAAGTATAGACAAGCAAACAAGTAATGGAAAACTGATAATGCACTTAGGAAAAATAGGTAAAAAATATTCAATCCCGGTAATAGCGTTTGGTGGCATTGTAAAAGAGAAACTTCAAGATCTCAACCTTCCGGGAATAACGGGGCTAAAACAGATTAGCCCGGATGGTTGCGATCTATCTATCGCAATTCAAAAAGCCCCTATTTATTTAGACAAAGCATTGCATGATGAAGTTCAAAAATATCTGAACTGATTATCGATTTTGAATCTTATAGATTGAGAATTCATTAATCTTATCAGTGTTAATTAAATCAACGCCGGCGCTTTCTAAAACAACCCAACCATTTTTATTATCAGGGGAAGCCCAAAATCGTAATTGTTTTTTCTCTAGATGAATTTTGTTAATAATATCGTTTAATACGATCAGTTCTTTTTTTGGCATAGTCCCTATACCATTCCAATGAAAATGATCTGACCAGTCTATACTGATAATAGGCATCAGAATATTAGATATGTTTTTACTAATATTTGAAAAACGACCATCTAAAAATACAAATCGATCTATATTATATTTAAAATCTTCGAGACTAGGCTTATTTCCTGATATCATTATTGTAACAGGGCCTTGGATCAGTGAGTCTGAAATCACGTGGGTCAACATTGATTTATATTTCTTAAGAATACTTTTGAGAACATCATGTGTTGGACCTGCTGCTGTTTTAATATCAACCAACAGGTAAAGAGGACTCTTCTTTTTGTATATAAATCCTTTATTTTCATTAAAGAGTTTCCAAAGAGGCTCTAAATATAATTTTTCAATTGTTATATTTTTTCTTAATTGAAGCCAATTATGACCAACGTATAGGTCAGATTTAAACAAAAAAACATCTACCTCTATACTTTTAAAGTTGTTTTCAAGAGCACTAAATAACGGTCTTTTGTTTAAGTAGTCATTATGTGAGTGTGCATGATTAATAATATTTTGAGCTAAAGATTTTTCTGAAAAAGAAATAACGAACACCACAATGACCGGTACCAAACACCGAATAATGATGTTTAGGATCATTAATTTCCTAAATCAAAACAGAATGAGTGCTGAAGTAGCCTACCGGTGGTGTTTTTTACAAACTCACCTTTATAATTCTTTATTTTCCATTCGACACATAATTCATCTCCACCATTATCAATAATCTCCATAATTCCATACTGACCCCTGACCCCACTAACACCGTTTGAATAAGGGCCTCCTTTTATACTGGGTTTTCTATCAAGGGGCCCGGCATGAAGTATTGGGATGGGCGCACCACCTCCGGTGGCATAGTCACTATTTGTACCATCGTCAATCGCGCTCATGTGGGCATCGCCGCTAACAATACAAACGGGGATGTTATTGTTTTTTATAAAATCAGCAATGTCTGTTCTTTCTTCTGGGTACCAGCCCCAGTTGTCGTGGTCATCACATTCGAAACCTTCATTAGTTTTTATTGTATTATCTTCATCGCAGTTAAACCAACTTAGGTCTGGGGAGCTTAAGTATGGAAAGCTTGAGTGCCAGACCACTGCAAAATTATTGTTTTTTGCTTCTAGTAGTTGGTTTTTAAACCATTGTATATGCTCATCAGAACCAAAGTTAGTTCCCTGTTTTATCTTTTTACAGTTTTCTGAGGTTGGGCTTAGACAATTACCCTTAAACAGGGGACGGTCTTTTTCGGATCGTAAATCTGTTAATAAATAGGTTACCCTGCCAACATTAAAAGATTGTGAGATCACCTTACCATCTTCTTTAAAGGCAAGTGGATAATGAGGAACATAATTTTTATACGCATTACGAGCTTCAGGCTGGCAGGCAACATAACCATATTGATTAGGGGAAACTCCTGAGCTGTTATTTGGTCCATAATCGTGATCGTCCCACATATATGCGATGGCTGTATTCTGATATAGTTTAGATTGTTTTATAGAGCCAAGTGTTGCTCGATAATAGGTTAAAAAATTATCATCACAGTCTCTGCGAATATTCCCATAGTGAAAATCGCCCAACATTAAATAGAACAAAGATTCCTCTTCTCTGATGCGATCAAAAACAGGATTGTTTGATCCTGTTGTTGCGCAGGTTGCGAGTGTGATCTTATATGAGAACGGGCCACTCGAGTGCGTCTGAAACTTTCCTGTTTTATTTTTATCGATTATGCCGTCAACACTAAATCTATAATAATATGTTTTTTCAGGCTTAAGGCTAGATAATTTAATTTTAGAAAAGTAGTTGGACTGACCAGTGCAATGCTGAGTTCTTGAAAACAGATTATTCCTCCTAAAATTTATGTTATCACTATACTGAACCCTTATTTTTGCCTCTGAATCAGTAGCAAAACAAACGACAGCACTTTTTTTGGTCACAGCTCCCGACCAATAGTATTCAATCTCAGCGGCGCTAGCCTTATTAAATGATAGAGCTATCAAAAACATGAAAATTAAAAACAAATTATTAACCATTAACTACTCCAATATATTTTCAAAAGATTTAATATATGTAAAACCATCATATCTTTTCTGATCACCATGCCTTATTGCCCAAAGATAATACATATGAAAACCGGGGGCAGATGTCTGACTGTGTGTTTTACTATTTGTAATTGCTAGCGCGTCACCATTCTTTATTTTATAAACATCCTCACCTAGTTCTCCGTGGCCGTAACCCCAGTCTGGTGAAAGCTCATAATAATATAGCTCTGGTTGTGAGTGATAGTGCGGTGGATAGCTACTCCATTTCCCCGGAAAATTTAGAACCTCGCCGATTACCAGCTTTGCCTCTTTTGGGGAAATTGTGTCATCAAATGCGAGCCGGACTAAACGATAACAGGTATCATCAAGCTGGTCTTTTCCTCGGTGTTCAGTGTCAATGTCTTCTGGTAAATAGACTCTTCCTTGAAATTTGTTTTCATTTATCGTTTTTACAACCGCGATACGCGATTGAGATGAGGTAGATATTTGAACATTTTCACCAGGGCTCATGTGAATCACCATTGGATTACGATCAATCCAATTCGGCCTATCAAATGAAAACTCTGATTCTTGAAACTTAATTTTTCCTCTGCCTTCAACTATAATGACAGCAACCTCTTTCTCCTCTTCTTTTATTGACCAGGTATTATTTTTATTAATAATTAATATATCAAAATCCATTCCGGTTTGTTCTAGTGTGTCAGCATAGGCATTAACACCAGTTTTAAAACCGTCTCTGTGTGGATGAATTAAACTCATAATTTTCTCCTATTATCCAATCATTCGATTTCGAATCAGATTGATAAACTCATCATATCCATCTAAAAAGGTTTTCATGGTGTGCACAGTAGCGCCAAACGACTCAAACTCTTCAGGCTTCATTCCGTCTTTATCATAGGCCCGGTTAAAGTCTTTAAAGTTTTCTTGTAAAACGCAAACCAAGTTCTCATCCACTGAATTTTCCATCCTGTTTATTACCTCTACATCAGAAGCATTAAACCGATTCCACCACTCATAGGGTATACTAATTATTACGTCTCCGCCAACAATTTCTTTCCAATGTAAATCACATCTGAATGCAGCTGCTAACAGTTTTGACCGATAGCCTTTATTCTTAAATATGGTATAAGCATTTTTAAAAATAGCTATTGATGCCCAGTCTATTATATCTGAACTGACATCAATATTATCAGTTTCTTTTTGACGTTTTAGGTGATCGTCTATGCGCCCGACCATGATAGTCACGTAAGGGGTTATGTTCGACGTGTCTACACCATGCTTTTTTGCAATTGATAGCCCGCGCTCAATTGCTTCTGCCACTTGTACAGCCTGTGGAACCGTAAAGCTAACAGTCGCATTAACAGATATTCCCACTGATGTTAGCTTTTCCATTGCATCAATTCCTGCCGGTAAAGCAGGGCACTTTATTGCAATATTAGGTGCTAGTGAGGCTAAATATTTTCCCTGTTCAAACATAGTATCAGCGTTTCTGTAATATTTTGGATTTACCTGAAGAGATAGTTTCCCTTTTTCTCCGTTAGTTTTTTCATAGACAGGCAACAATATTTTTGCTGCTTTTTTCCCAACACTGTCAATCAACATCCAAAGGATTTCATCCTCGGTTGCGCTGGGGTTTTCCACAATCATTGTATCGATTACAGGGTTCCACACACCAGGATGACTCTTGACACTGTTTAAAGTAATAACAGGGTTCGAGGTCGCACCGACAGCGCCCTCATTATATGCGTGTTGAAGCTCAACATGATCATTAGAATCATTCCACCAGTCAGATCCTAACTCAGTTGTTTGTTCCATTTTTGTTTTTTGAGCCATTTTAATTACCCCAAATTTTATTAATATATTGTTTGGCTTGCATTGCATATTCTAACGGGTTTGCTATAGCCGGGTCTTGTTCAGCCTCGACAATTATCCAACCACTGTATTCCGACTTAATAATCACATTACTGATGGTCTCAAAGTCAATACAACCATCACCTGGGACGGTAAAAACCCCGCTCAACACTGCCCTTAAAAATGAAATCTCTTTAAAATTTAGATTTTTAAATATATTAGATCTTAAATCCTTGAAATGTATGTGCCTAATACGATTCATATTGTTTTCGAAAAAGCTTACTGGGTCAATTCCTGCAAAATACAGATGCCCTGTGTCAGCACAAAGATTAACAAGCTTTGAGTCTGTTTCTGATAACAATCTATAAACCTCGTTTTCATTTTGAATATAGGTACCCATGTGATGATGATATGCGATACTTAGTCCAGAGGAGTTACAAACCTCTCCTGCTTTGTTTAAACAATCTGTTAGCTTAACCCAGTCTCCTTCATTGCAAATAGGTTTTGATGAAAGGGGGTTGTTTATTGTTCCGTGTACAGATCCTGAGCATTCTGCTATATTAATTATTTTAGCGCCAGCGCCAGCTAAAAGCGCTGCCTTTTTGTGAACCCTTTCAAGCTCTGAGTCGATATTCTTTGATAAAAAAAACGTAGAATGCCAAGCTGAAGCCAGCTCAAGATTGAACCTTGTAAGTACCTGTTTAATGCTAGAAGAATCTTTAGGAAACTTGTTTCCAATCTCTGTACCACTATAGCCCGACTCTGTCATTTCTTTGAGAATTGTGTCTAAAGTATAGTTGCCTCCTAGTTCTGGCATATCATCATTGCTCCAGTTAATTGGGGCAATACCAAAACGCACACCTCTATCGTCTAAATTAAAAATCTCTCTCCCCTTTTATCTTTTTGTCGTACTCTTTTCTGATTTTTGTAACCTTGTCTGATTCAGATACCTCAGCAACGGGGACATCCCACCAGGCTTCATACCCTGGCACACCCACACTGTGGTCTACAAGAACCTCTATCAAGGTTGAACCACTGTTCTCTCTTGCTTGGTGGATAGATTTTTCTAGTCTCTGTCTTGTTTTTACTTTTACTGCAGCAATTCCCATAGACTTTGCATGTGCTGTATAATCAACCGGGAGCTTGTCTCCATTGTATTCACCCGTTTCTTTGTTTCTTTGTCTATACTGATTTCCAAATCCTTCACTTCCTAGGCCCAAGGAAAGACCATTGATACTTCCAAACCCGTGGTTATTAATTAAAACGATTATAAGTTTTTGGTTCTCTTGTACAGCTGTTACAATTTCTGAGTTCATCATTAAATAAGACCCATCCCCAACCAGGACAAAAACCTCTCCAGATTTTTTTGCCATACGTATTCCTAGCCCCCCTGCAATTTCATAACCCATACAAGAGTAACCATATTCCACATGGTATTGATTTCCATTTACGGTTCTCCATAGTTTGTGCATATCTCCTGGAAGACTTCCAGCGGCGCAGACAACAGTATCATCCTCAGTCATACAATCTGATATCAAACCGATAACCTCCCCCTGGCTAACAGTAGGTTCATTATTTAGGTTAAATATTCTATCTACCTCTTGGTTCCAGTTGTTCTTTTGCTGTTTTATTTCAGCTCG
>Ga0257111_1000583_pt1 | contig 15048 bp, 14 predicted proteins | sample LP_taG_6_FD_191567 | JGI IMG/M metagenome (GOLD analysis project Ga0257111, IMG submission 191567) | Marine microbial communities from Northeast Subartic Pacific Ocean, Canada - LP_J_2015_P26_500m | ecosystem: Environmental > Aquatic > Marine > Oceanic | place: Canada: Northeast Subartic Pacific...
TAAAAGAAATATTATTTTTATCAAAAGTTTTAGTGTTTAAAGCTTGATTAAACTCTAAAACCCATATGTTTTCAGATCCACTCCTATCACTTAGGAATACTATTTTCTTATTGTCTGGTGAGAACCGAGGCTGTGTATCATAAGCCATACCGCTTGTAATTTGCTTCGCTTGTTTTTCTCCGACAGCTAGTAAATACAAATCACCTAAAAGATCGAATACTATAAAATTACCATCTGAAGAAACATCCAGATTTATCCAAGTTCCTTCATCAGTAGTAAATTCAATAACTTTTGTAGGTTTAAGAGGTAGCTCATCTGTTTTTGCTTGGATCAAAGCTATTACAAAAAAGAAAAGAAAACATATTCTAAGATATAGAGGGAAGCTAACGATATTTTTCATATTATAAGAATTATTTAACAATATGCCATTTGGAATTCTGAGGCCTATTCAGATACCGTAACCCACCTTCCGAAAACACAACGATCTGACCGATACCAATTTCGACACCATTAGGTCCCCAACCATCAACATTAATGCGTGTATGCGGCTCAAAGGCATACAAAGTGTTATGATATAAAATATGGTTATTTGTAACTATGGATGTCGGATAATATCCGGGCCCAGATGTCATTCCGGCCACATAAGTTTTATGACTGAACATATATCCGCCAAGGAGAAACCTTCGAATAAACATTGGAGGAGGATGAAACCCTAGCTCAGTCTCAATAACACCTGGTAATAGTTCTATTTTCTTAGATGATGCAACTATCTCTTTCCCAGTGCGACCTAAACGAAATTCAGCAGCAAATAGATCCTGCATTTGATTGACTGTTTCCAGTGCATTTTTTAGATCATCAGGTACATCTTCTTCATTACTCTGCAAAACATATGCATGCTGGTGTGAATCAGTGACCAGTCCCATAAGCATTATATCTGAATCAAGACTGATTATATCACCTTTTTGAATAACCACATTAATACCATTCTGAGTTTGTCCATCTCGAAATTTATTTGGGGAATCTATGCTACTATATTTTTCAATCAATGATGGCCTTCGTTTCACAATTACACTAGGATGGTTCTCTATCTCAAGGTCTAAGCCTAAGTAGCAATGCCTAAACCACCAATTCAAATCATCTGTAGTAGTTATACCGGGAATAACAACAGCATTTGAAAATCCTTCTGCTATTATATCATTTGCAAGACCTTGCACAAAACTATAAGCATCAATCTGCCCAGGTGATATTGTTTCTAGCCATCGTACGCCTATTGTCCATGAATCAACAATTTTTTTCGAATATTTCTCACCTAGTGCACTAAGCATATCTTCATTATTGAATAATGATATTGCTATCCGATTTGGCTGAATTTCATTTACTAAAGTATTGATATTTTTATAATCACTTGGTTCATGATATTCAATACGATCATCGTTATAATAAAATAATAAAAATTTAGGAATAGCTTGTGATCCGGGGGAAGCATAAACACTTGGTAGTGTCATCCCCTCAAAATTGGCTGGCAAAAGAGAAGTAAATACAGGACCTTCATTATTGTAATAGAGGTCAGCTTCATTATTACGAAGTATCCATACATCTACAGACTGTTCTAGCATGACCATTGGCAGAACATATTCCTTTTTCCATTTCCACCAGGATTCCATCTTCTGGACCCGTTGTCTCATCGGTAATATATTTTTTATATATTGACCGGACCCAATATAATCATCTCTACTATATAGCATAGATAATAGTAGAATTGATAGCAATAATAAGTTTGTAGTTCTTTTTAATAAAATCATGTTTATAAATGGAACATATTGAATTATTAGATAAGCGAGATAATAATAATTAAAATTGTAACCATAATATTCTCTATATTAAAAAAAGTAAAAATATGATTGGAAACACAAATCCAATACAGGCTAAGAACCAACCACGTTTTTTGAAACTATTTTTTCCAGAAGCAATAAACATACCGGTTATTGCTATAAAAATCATCGCAAAACCAAATATATCTGAATACCATATCCACCATTTATTAGTAACCTGGTGTAAATCAGCCATTGCCCCCAATATTATTCGCCTTTTTACAAAATCTTTTTGTCCTATTCCTGTATTCAGATTAACATTTATTTGGGTGTTTTTATAAAATATTCTTAATTCATTATCCTCTAAATCATATCCATAATACTCACTATCTATTCCAATAATTGTGCTAAGATCTTCTATATCATTTTCATCAAGATTATCACTTATTTTGTCAATATCAATTTGTATAGGCTCGGTTTTATAAATAATATCTCGACTATCAAAAGTTTCTCTATGATTTAACGCTATTCCTGATATGGAAAATGATAATATCAGGCCAACAAAAAGATAACCAATGTTTCTATGCCATTTTCTAAACCAATCCTTATTGATTTTCATCTTTAATTGAAATTTTTAATATTAAAATTCATCATATCAGTTTGTTACAGTTCCCCAGTTTGGCATCCCATCCCAAGCACTATTATTAGTTAACTGTTTTTGTTTTGTACCATTTGAATTCATAATAAAAATTTCACTATCACCATCCCTATCAGAGTCAAAAGCAATGAATCTGCCATCATCTGACACAGTGGGGTCAGTATCTGTCCCATCTTTAAAGGTTAAGCGTATATCTCCTGTACCATCTGAGCTAATTGTATATATTTCATAATTACCACCTTCTGGGTCATCCTTATCAGAAGAATAAACAATCTGATTACTTTGTGGTATCCAACTTGCATCTCCGCTATTTCCAGAATTATCCGTAACGGCAGAGATTTTATTGTTCATATTAATGTTGATAGAAAAAATGGTGAAATTACCCGTTTTTGAGTGCTCATATCCTCCCATATCATAGGTAATCAAATCACCACTTGGTGACCAAGAAGGATAACCTTCATCCTGTTTGGTATTTGTTAAATTTTTGGGATTACTACCATCCATACCGATAATAAAAATATCTCCTCCTGCTGCACCATCAGAATATGAGTCATATGTTATTTTTGTACCATCTGGATTCCACGATGGATAGTAATTTTCTGATGAACTATTGGTTAAGTTATATAGGTTAGAACCATCCGCATTCATTATCCATACATTATGCTTACCGCTACGATCCGAGACAAAGGCAATTTTTTTGCCATTTGGGGAAAAAACCGGGGAACCATCAAAACCGCTATGTTTAGTTATATTGGTTTGATCTGAGCCATCTGCATTCATAATATAAATCTCATGGTTACCATCACGATCAGATTCAAAAACAATATTTGCCCTTGTACTGTTTTCACCCTGATTCTTTATTATTCTTGACCAGGATGGATTTCCATTACCAATATATTCTTTATTATTATCATACTTTTTGTAATTAGTTAGGCGTTTTATTTGTGTTCCATCTGATTTCATTTTATATAATTCAGGGTGTCCATTCTGCCACGATTCGAACACAATATTCTTACCATCGGGAGACATCGAAGGATAGGTGTCTTGACCTTTTATATCCGTTAATCGCTTAATATTCTCTCCATCATTATCCATAATATATATTTCATAATTACCATTATGAGGAAGTCCTATCATATCTGATGAAAATAAAATTTTTCTCCCATCCGGTGACCATGATGGTACCTCGTCCAAAGCACGAGTATAGGTTAGACGCTGTGCATTGCTACCATCTACTGCGTTAATTAAATAAATCTCCGGATCATCTCTATCGCGATCAGATTCAAAAACGATCCATTTACCATCAGGACTCCATGATATAAAATCATCTGCATTTGACGAATGATGCTGTTTGGAATAGGTCAATCTTGTGAGATTAAAACCCCATGTATTCCCATCATTTATATTACGTCTCACTATTTCTGTGCCACCACTTTCATAGCGCCTAGTACAAAATGCTATCATAGAACCATCGGGAGACCATACTGGGCAAATATCATCTGCTGGACTTTCCGTTATTCTAATTTGCCCTGAACCATCCCGGTTCATGATATATATTTCACTATTACCATTTCTATCACTAACAAAAACAATTTTATCTCCATCTGGCGACCATCTGGGCCACGAATCATTATAATTATTATTTGTAAGTTGATTTATTTCAGAGCCATCAGGCTTCATTGTATAAATACCACTACTACCCGATTTATAAGATTCAAATACTATTAGGGATAAATCTTCTCCAAAACCGTCTTTTGTATTTTGAGAAGCACAACTATAAAAAAATACGCTAAGATATAAAGTAAGCGGTAAAATTGAATGAATAGCTTTAATCATTAATCCTCCAATGCATCAATTAATAAGTTTTTTAAATTATTGTAATTGTGCTCAATGCTTGGGTCAACCTCTGTGAGATTAACCTTTGTATAATAATTACTGCCAGGGTCAAAAATAATGAAATCTCTAAGCTCTACTTCCCATTTGTCCCAGATCTTTTCTGAATCATTATCTTGCAACCATGGTAAGGTATTACCCTCAATCATTCCGCTTAAATCTTCATTCGCAAAACTGATGCCATTTATTCCGACCATTTTGATATCTTCGTATCCTTCATTGGTTAGATCATTATATAAAACTTGTAAGCCACCGAACCGGTTTCGACATAATCCTCATCCTTGATCACCAAAATAGTATGATGATACCTTCCCATTAAAAAATGATAATCCAATAGCCTGACCATAGGTTTCAGAGTCTGGATTTATGTCAGTTAACGAAAAATCTTCATAAAATAATCCTCCATCTTTATCTGAGCTATCTTCACAACTGTTAAAAACAATCAAACAATGGATAACAATAAAGATTAAGTTTTTATTTTTCATAATTACATCTATTACTGGAAAAGAACTTAAACAAATCTAAAGTTTCTCTTTTCGAATAAACTCTGAACATCTATTAAATACTTTGTTTTAACTAAAAAATAATCAGTATCGTAGGTAGTTATCGCTAACACTGGAGAACCTGCATCAGCAACAATAGACGTTATTTTTGCCCAGACACCTTTAATTTCTAAATCAAATTCTCCGACCAATTTAATACATGTCCATTCATCATCTTTCTTTTTGCTATTAATTTCTATATTTGATTCGCATATCACTGTTGTTTCATTCTCTGTGAAAGAAATTGATAAAAAATGACTATTATACATATTTTTTGATATTATAGATTTTTCAGGGAATTGATGTATAGTATAATCATTAGCTAGTATGGTTAGTTTAAGTTGACTCATTACAAAATTATCTAATAATTAATACTTTATTTTGAGGTGGATGTAGCCACTGTATACCACTTTCTGTGATCAATGCATTTTCTTCAACGCATATTGGTACTTTATTACCATTCCATTCATCTACCGGAGTAAAGACAATAAACTCTACAGAAATAATACTGTTTGGCTGAACTATATACTTTTTTCGTGTTGGATAAATAGCGAAAATTGATCCACCTTGGTCATGGCCTAGATTCCCAGCTGAGTGCATTCCAATATTTACTTCAACTCCATCCACCTTACTTGGTCTTTCAAGTTCTGTGTAAACATATCCGGCTTTACGGATTAGTTTTCTTAGGTCATCGAGTATTTGTTCTCCAGTTTTACCAGGTTTTACATTTTTCTTTATTATATTTCTTACGTTTACAGAATTATTGAATGACTTTTTTATCCAATCAGGAAGCTCTGTTTCATCATTTTTTAAAACATATGCGACTCTCTTGAGATCTGTAAAATAATTATTTTTACCAATACCCCAATCTATCTGCATTACATCTCCAGGCTGGATGACTCTAACAGAATTAGCTATTTCAATACCATCGGGAGGGCTTAAAAAAACAGTTGGCTGCCACCCTCGCTCAAAATTGAATTTTTCACGCTTGTCTTCAAGCCACCAACCGATGTCGATCTGTGTAGTCTTGCCAACAGAAATGACTTCATTAGATAATGCACGCTCTAGCAAACGAATTGTTGTGTTTGCCACTTTTGAAAATTCAATTATTTCACCAATTACTCTCTCTGATCTAAAATCAGAGATCAGTAGCTCCGCCGATACCAAACGGGAAGCATAAGGCTCACCCAATTCCTTTATTAAATTGATATAATCTGTATGCGATAAGCCATCAACCGCATGTCTTCCTTCCATAGGAATTAATTTCTTTTCAGTTGAATAATTGACTCCAATAGTTTTTGGATTTCTTTTAGCAACAAAATTTTTTAAATCATCAGGTGATGCAAAAATATCAAAAGCCCCACATTCATCAATCATTCCTCCTTCACCACCCAATACTGCCCTCTCAATTCTATCTTTGCCTATATCTGAAAAAATGATAATTCCACTCCCGTAACTTGTCGCAGGTCCAAAATCTTGATTCAAAGGTTCTGCACTCCGCCCTTTATCTATGATTATCCACATATCCATTTTATGCCTGCGCATAACCTTTGGGAGGACGAAATCAAATTTATCTTTCCGAGCTGTACAACTTAGTTGCCAATTATAATAGACATCATTGGTCTGTGATGATAATCTGTCAGATAAAATAAATGAAAGAATAAGAATCAATGAATAAGAGAATCTAAATCCCATGATTCTTATAGAGTTGGTATAAGTATATTATTTGAAGATCTCTTTAAAAGAAAATCAATTGATTTAGGATTTCCTGTTAGCTGCCACTCTATTAGTGACATTGGTATAATACCCGAAGAAAAGAAATCTTTAAAGAAACCTTTATATGTGAAATTATTTCCTTTCTGCCGGATGCTTTGCGCGATAAGTTGATTCATAGAAAGTTTCCCGATTACCATTCCCATATGCCAGCCTACAAATCTAAGATTCGTCTGCATTTCATACCATGCGTGGGGACCGTTAGGAATGTTCCAGTCATTTGGAGCACAATCACTAACATAATCAATTGCCTGCTGTAAAGAAAATTCATTACTGTGCATTTTAAGATCTGCAACAGCTCGACACGTACGAAATGCAGCCTGCCAATATACAATCTCCCTGCTTCTTTGTGATCTGTCATCCAAATAACCTGCATGCATCATCATTTCTTCTAGCCAAAATGCCCACCCTTCTAGCCTAATCATTTCAATTGCATATTGTCTCTCTGAACCTAGTATGATTCGTTCATCACGATTATGGTATCCACGATCTAGGTGATGTCCAATAAATTCATGTGTTTGTTCTGGCAGTGGGTCCCTATCCGCGGTCTGATGAAAATAATCTCTAACACCAGGCCACTCGCTGGTTTCTCCTGATCCCACATAACTATTTATAAAAGTATCATTCCACCCTGTTGCCAAAGCATTTGCTCCCCCAAGGTAATCTTCAAATCCTATCCAATCTGGTACGGTAAATAGACCCTCAGATTCAGTGAATTCCATTACATATTTTAATGCATCAATTTTTCTTTGTGAATGCTCATCCCTTGTTTGAACAGGAGTAAGTTCTGGCAAATTCCGGTTTCGATTTCTCTCAAGAGTAACTGTTGTTAATAATCGATTATCTTCACGTATAATTATATCATATAGCTCATCCCAGTCGTATGGTACTAGCTGTACATTTTTCATCCACCAATTATAATTTTCTTTTCCAACGCCTGCAGGCAACGTCATATTTTTTTTATTATTATCTAGCCAATCACCATAATCTTTAACCGCTTCCAAGGCATTCTTCGCATCATTAATTAAATCTGGATGATGTTTTTTAACTGCACTGTAAATTCGCTCATAAAGAGTTATCTCAAATGGCATATAATGCAATGCACAGTAGGCGAGATCGCCGGAAGCATTCTTTAAATTAGTTTTTGCTTGATCTAATACTTTTGGGAGAGCCTTTAGTTTTGCTTTTGCGGCAAGTATTCTTTCATTTGCGATTGGAAATTCATCAACATCAAAGTAGGCTACACGTGTCGGCCCTGCTCCATCCTGCGTTTGCAAATAAAACCCAGGATCGCGTGACCATGGTCTTAAAACCTTATGATAAAATTCCAGACCATGCATCTCCGCTTTAACCAGATGATACTCAACTCTATCACTAATCGGCCAACCCGTAGTATCAAATAAAGCTACACGTTTTTGAAGATTATCAAGAGCGATTTTTTGTTTTGTCATAGCATCTGAGCTATAATCTGGAACATCATCTATTATTACAGGGTCTTGAATAGCCCTAAAATCATTGAAAAGTTTTATCAGATCTTGGTATTTATTTGTATTGGGCTTATCTATATTTTCTGTACAAGAAATAAAAAGAAAAATCAAAAAAAAGTACTTGATTCGTAATAACAGTATATGGATGGAACTATTCAATTAATTTCCCCAATGCATACTTATTTCATCTGTGTAGCCTGTCATTTCCCATCGAATAAGTGGCATAGGTATTATGCCATAGGATAGGAATTCATCAATAAAATCCTTTATAACAAAATTATCTCCTAATTGTACCGCTCTCTCTCTAAATAATTTCATAAAATAAGCTTTTCCAGTGACCACATTACTATGGAACCCGCCTGGATTACGAAGATTAGACTGCATCTCAAACCAGACCATATTTTCTTCTGGCTTAGACCAACCTCTAGGCATTATATCTGCACAGAGCTTTCTGGCTTCTTCTAGATTTATCTCATTAGCATGCATTTTCATATCTGGAATCGCTAGACTCATATGTGAAGCATTCATTAGATATTCCATCTCTCTACCTTTTTGAGGGCGATCATCTAACACGCCCGCTTGCATTAGAAGCTCCTCAAGAGCAACCGCCCATCCTTCCAATCTCATAGACCCCATATTAAAACGCCTATATGCTTTTCGAATAGGGCTTAGAACTAAGCGTTCTTGCCTCTGCTCATCCAACATATGACCTATGTATTCATGAGTTTCTCCGGGTAGTATTTCCCTCTGACGAACTTTAGTATCAATGCTTGTGTTTTCTGGTAAAAATTCATCATTAGATTTTTCTGTTTCTTCGATAATTTTAACTAAGTCATCAAGATTTTTAAAACCAGTATAATCTGAAGGATTTACCCATTCATCAATTGTCATCATGTCGCTGTCACGTAAGAAATCAACAACATGGTTTAGGGCATAAAAGAGACTTGTTTCATACTCCTTTCTATTCATGGCTACTTTAAGAGGTGGAAGGTCTTGGTTCCTCTGCTCTTCCAATTTTAAAAAGGTCACGATCCGATCATATTCCCTTTGTATTATGTCATTGCTCTCTTCCCAACCCCATGGAGAAAATTGAACATTTTTCATCCACCAGGTATAATCTTCCTTTCCTGAGCCCGCTAATTTTTCCATCGCATGTTTTTTCACATCTAACCACTCACCAAAACGAATGATTTCTTTTGCAGTCCGATCTGCCTCAGCAGATAATTCTGGGTGATACGCTACTAAGTCATCTGCGATTCTTAAAAACATTTCTGCTTCATTTTTCCCATTCCTAATAGCAAGCTCTGCAAGATCATATGAACCATTTGTAAGGTTTTTTCTAGCCTGTGAAAAGATTTCTGGAACAATCTCAAGTAAGATTTTAATGTCATCTTGCTTATTTTTAGATAGAGGAACATCAATATCATATAATGGTCGCATCAAATGCTCAACATTCATTGATGCACCAGCATCCCCAGATCGGAAAGAGTAAAAACCTGGATCACGTGACCATGGTTTCAAAGTTCGATGGTGGAATTCGAATGCTGCCATCTCTCCTTTTACCAAATGATAATCGACCCTATTGCTTACTATCCAAGCAGATGTATCTATTAATGTTAATTGCATCTTCAGATCTTTTAAATCAGAATATTGTCTCGCCATAGCCTCTACCGAATAATCTGGTACTCCGTTATTCAAAATTGGTTCTTGAAGCTTCCTTAATTCATTAAATATCTGAACCAAATCAATATATTTATTCTTTGGTATAGATACATTATCATCAGTTTTACATTGATTTATAAAAATAATAATCAATAGTAAAGCAGAAACTGTCTTGTCTAATCTCATGGATTTTGAATTCTTAGGTTATATCCAATGCTTTTCTTGTAAATTCAACTAAATAATCAACTAAGTCATTCGCCGCTTTTCCGGATTGAGATTCGTCTCCGTTTGCAACTGCTCTCATTAATTTTTCATGTAGTACAGCAGTTTTATTCAAATCATCATATTTTTGATATTGAGCCCAGAAGCGTCTGCAATGAATATGCAAAGGGTCAAGTGCACGGGTGAGAAAAATATTCCTACTTGCTTCATCTAATAGTTCATCAAACATATGATCTAATCTTAAATATTCTTTAACATTTTTATTCTTAGTTGCTTTTTCCATTTCAATAGCCATTGTAGTCAATATTTCTTTTTGTTCATCCGATGCTCTTCTTGCAGCACATTTTGCAATTAATTCATCTAGAGGTCTCCGCGCTTCCAATATAGCTAATTGACGATAAAGTATAATCTCAGAAATTTTTATTCCCATACGAGGAATTATTTCTACAAGATCTATATTTGACATTTTTTGCAAAGCCTCTCTTAACGGAGTCCTACCAAAACCCAGAATATTTGTGAGATCTCTCTCAGAATAGATGTGACCCGGTTTAAGATCAAGACTTACCAACATTTCTTCAAGTTTATCGTATGCTTGCTGTGATAATGAAACTTTTCCATTCATATGCTATTAATACTCTCCTTCGGTAGCGTTGTATTGACTATTCGTCAAATAATAAGTTGTATTTTCATTTTTCGATTCATCTAGCAATTTAGGGCTCGCCTTCAGCCCCTGGACGGGTGGCTGCGCACTGGCGCACAATGCTCAAGATACGTTCACGCTCTTCACCCACCAATGGCAAACGAGGAGGACGGGTCAAATCAGTACCATAACCCATTTCAGCACAAGCCAATTTGATGTACTGTACCAGTTTGGGGTGAGCATCAAAATGTAACATGGGCATGTACCAACGATAGACATCAAGAGCTTTTTCCCATTGCCCTGTTGATGCATAATCCCAGAGCATGCGATTTTCACGAGGGAAGGCATCCACTAATCCAGAAACCCAACCATCGCAACCCAGCAGCACACTCTCGAGCGTGCAATCATCCAGACCGGCAAAAATAATAAAACGATCACCCAAAATATTGATGAGATCCGTGATGATCCGCGCATCCCCTGAAGCTTCCTTAATGCAAACGATATTTTCAACATCCGCCAACTCTTTGAAATTTTCGGGGCTCATGTCCACACCATAAACAGGACGGTTGTTATAACACATGATGGGCAAATCAGTTGATGTGGCCACGGTGCGGTAATGCGTCATGTTCTCACGCTCATCGGACTTGTAGACCATAGCCGGCATGAGCATGATGCCATCCACGCCCACTTCTTTGGCGGCAGCCACTGTTTCGCAGGCTCCCTGAGTTGTGTATTCGGACACGCCTGTAAGGATAGGCACTTTGCCTTTGGCCACTTCGACGATGGCTTTGAGCACTTCCACCTTTTCTTCCATGCGCAACGAACAGTTTTCTCCAATGGTGCCGAGCATCACCAGACCATGGATCCCTTCATTCAGAAGGCCCTGAACATGTTTTTTAGTGTTTGGAATATCGAGACTCAGATCATCATGGAACTGAGTGGGTACTGCAGGGTAAACACCGCGCCAATTAACTTTTAATGCCATAAGTCAATCTCCTACTATATATTTTTGCTGAATTTCTGTGATTTAGAGAGTGACTGGAAGGCATGGTTGGCCCCCACCAAATCACTTAGGGCCGACCCCACAGATTTGAATAAAGTGATTTCAGAATCATTTTCACGACCTTTTACTTTAGCCATACAAAGTTCAGCGAGTTCGCCCCTGATATCTTCTTTTTTGAACACACCTTCTTCGATAGGCAGCAACACTTCGCCGGCTTCATTAAAGCAGTTCACATAGGTGTCTAGATACACTTTAGATTTTACCACCAGTGCAGTATCACACTCTCTCTTGTCTGCATGGTGATTACCGAGAAAATCTGTGTGGGTGCCTTCTTTTATCCAGTCACCCTGAACGAGGATGTCAGGCGAACCAGTGGCCGCCACCACAATATCGGCTTGGCCACAGGCTGTTTGAATATTATCGGCTACCACAAATTCGATTTCGGGCAATTCTTTTTGCATATCGTCCACTACAGCTTGGGCATTGGCTTTGGTACGACCCCAGATTAAAATCTTTTTGAGAGGACGAACGGAAGCATGTGCTCGAATCAAAAAACGGGCCAGATTACCTGTGCCAAGCAATAAGAAAATTTCAGAATTTTCACGTGATAAAAATTGTGAAGCCAGAGCCGAAACACCGGCCGTTCTAAAAAAAGTCACCGATGTGCCGTCTACCAAAGCCAGCGGTTCGCCATGTTTGCGGTCAAATAATAAGATCTTTGAATACAGCGATTTATAAGGATCTTGGTTATGTGGAAAGTAAGTGAAAGATTTCACGCCAATCACATTGTCGTTCCATGATGGAAGCAAGGCAAAAGCATCGTGGCTCCCTTCTTCCAAAAGAAACACTTTGCGCTGTGGCATGGTATAAGAACCTGAATAAGCTTCTTTTAAAATATTGACGAAATCAGGGTACTTCAGTGCTTCATGCACTTCTTCTGCTGAGATTATTTTCACACTGACCTAATTGTTTCTCTTCTGTCTCCAGTATCTCTCATTGTCATCAGGATCACTAAATCATGGACACCGGTTTTTATCTGCTTTTCTATATTAAATAAATCTAAATCGTGATTATATGTAGACTTTGTAGCTAAAGCAGGGTAAACAACATTCCAATTGATATTCATTTATATCATACGTTAAATTACTAGTGATATATTAATAATATATTATTACAATATCAAGGTACTAATAGTTAATTATTTTAAAGTTTTGCAACATATTTAAAAAAAATACATAATATACCCTATGGATATTGCGATTAATAATCTCCAATTCTAATAACTATCATTATCACCTTTTAAATGAAATATGATCCAGTAAATATTTTTAGTGAATGGGCTGAAAAAGGCAAAGACGAAGGTATGGCAAAAGCACATGAACCTGCAGTCCTAGAGATACTCCAAATTATTTATGATACCTATAATAGTCCTTTTTCATTTATAGATGCAGGATGTGGAAATGGTTGGGTAATTAGAAAAATCTTATCTGATTCTAATTGTAAAAAAGCTATTGGAGTTGATGGCTCAAAGAAAATGATAGAAAAAGCTCTTTTGAAAGATCCAAATGGGAATTATTATTGTGGCGATTTACTAGAATGGAAGCCAAATCAAAAAGTCGATGTGGTGCATAGTATGGAAGTATTTTATTATTTTAAAAACCCTATTAAACTAATCAAACATATTGTTGGTGATTGGGTTAATCAAGGCGGATTACTTATTGCAGGTATTGATCATTACATTGGTAATGAAGAAAGTTATTCATGGCCTGATGACTTAAACGTACATATGACCTTACTATCCAGTAGTGAATGGATAGATATTTTTCATAAATCAGGTCTGGATAATTGCAAATCATGGAAGGCAAATCAAACAAAGGATTCACCTGGGACTCTAGTAATATCGGGTCAATTGCTTAGCTAATAGTAGTGTTTTGTTAAAATCTTAGAATCCTAAATGATTTCAATTTGGAACAGATTATTAAGAAAAGTGCACTATTGGGGTGCCCTTCTGGTATCCCTTCCAGCACTGATTATAATTATCACAGGTATCACACTACATTTAAAAAAAAATATAGATTGGATACAGCCACCTACAAGAGATGGAAACCAAAATAATCATCCAACCATTTCTTTTGATAATATCTTATCAGCAGCAACAAAAGCTCGAGATGCGAACATCAAAAACTGGGACGATATAGAAAGACTAGATGTTCGTTTGGATAAAGGACTTGTGAAAGTGAAAGCTAAAAATCACTGGGAAGTTCAAATAGATACTTATACAGGAGATATAATTCAAGTAGCATATCGAAGGTCAGATATAATAGAAGATATTCATGATGGATCCTGGTTTCATAAAAATATTAAATATTGGTTATTCTTTCCATCTGGAATTAGTCTATTGATTGTATGGGGAACTGGTTTTTATATGATAGTCTTGCCATTTATAATCAAAATGAGAAGAAAGAAAATAAATTAAACAATAGATTTAGTTTACTATTGATCAAACCATATGTCTTCCAAGATTAAGGCATTCCTTTCAAATTCTTTATCGTATATTTTTACTACAATTCTGTAATTACCTGGTTTAACTCTTAAATATTCGTATTCTCGACCCTTCATACCTGGTTCCCATGCAACTCGAGTACTAAGTGATAATCCTGTTATACCCACTTCTTCATCTGGAGTTACAAAGTACTCATTTGTATCATAATAATCATAAAAAGGCTCTATTTCACCGGTCGAAACTTCCATATCCCACTTAGCTATTTCTTCCTTGGTTTTCTTCTTACCACGCTTTGTCAATCCCCACATTACTGAGTTCATTCCCTTTTGCCCAGGACCATTTAATTCATTAATAAATTTTTGGTCATCATAAATAGATAATTTTACTCCACCTGGAATGCTATTTTTTAAGTAATAATGAATAATTGGGCCATGTGGTTCATTTTCTCCTTCAAAATTTTGATCTGCGACTGCTTTTTGAGATGGCATCACCCATTGAACCTTGGGCTTTATGTTAAATAAATAGGCATCTTCTTCTAATAAGATTTGGTTTATCTCTTGAAGAGGAGATATATCTGCGATATAAAATCCGCGACCATGGGTACCTACTATTAGATCATTCTCTCTTGGATGAATAGCTAGATCATGAATAGGTATTGTGGGTAAATCATTTTTCATTTCATGCCAGGTAATCCCACCATCAATTGTTACATAGACAGTACGATCTGTTCCAACAAACAATAAATTTGGATTTTTATGGTCTTCCCTAATCACATTTATAGGCTCGCTAGGTAAATTATTTGCAATTGGAATCCAGGTTTCTCCATAATCAGTAGTCTTATACAAATAAGGTTT
>Ga0257111_1000584_pt1 | contig 15039 bp, 16 predicted proteins | sample LP_taG_6_FD_191567 | JGI IMG/M metagenome (GOLD analysis project Ga0257111, IMG submission 191567) | Marine microbial communities from Northeast Subartic Pacific Ocean, Canada - LP_J_2015_P26_500m | ecosystem: Environmental > Aquatic > Marine > Oceanic | place: Canada: Northeast Subartic Pacific...
TTTACGATCTTTTCATTTTCAACATCTGCAATTCCAAATCTGCTCGGGTTATCTACTTCACATAACAAAACCGTGGCATCATAATCTGATTTGTTAAAATTCTCTACAAAATCCGTAATTGGCTTTTGTATAATATTATCTCCTAGAAAAACAAGAAACTTTTCATTATTGACAAATTTCTTGCATAATCTAATTGCATGTGCAATTCCTCTAGGTTCATCTTGTTCAATATATGTAAGATTTACACCAAAATTTTTTCCGTCTCCATAATATTCTTTGACTTTGTTTGAGCCCAATCCTCCTATGATAATAGCAATATCTGTAATTCCAGCTTCACGTATTGATTCTATGCAATATTGTGACATTGGTTTATTTGCTATAGGTAACAATTGTTTTGGGCCTGTATGTGTTAACGGTCTTAAGCGAGTTCCATGTCCACCGTGTAAAATAATTCCTTTCATTTTATAATAATTCTATTCTCAATTAATAAATTAACTATAATTTTTCCACGGAGTTGGATCAAATATTTCAGATGGTAGATTTTTCCAGTATTCTTCATGTTGGGTATACCAGTCGATTGTTTTTTCTAAACCTTGCTCAAAATTTGTATTAGTTTTCCATTCAAGTTCTTTATTGATTTTACTTGAATCCATACTGTATCTTAAATCATGACCCGGTCTATCCTCAACAAATTCAATTAGATCATTTGGTTTATTCATAATTTCAAGGATCTTTGTAACAATAGTTAGATTATCAATTTCATTGTTAGACGAAATATTGTAAGACAGTCCAGATTTTCCTTTTAAAAGACATAATAAAGCAGCTTCACAATGATCATCTACATATATCCAATCTCTAATATTTTTGCCATTACCGTAAATTGGAATCTTTTTGTTTTGTATTGCTAAAATGATAGTTTTTGGTATTAATTTTTCCGCAAATTGTCTTGGTCCATAATTATTTGTGGATCGTGTAATTATAATGTCAGAATCATAAGTTTTAGTGTAAGAATTTGCCAATAATTCTGCCGCAGCTTTTGTTGCAGCATATGGACTTGATGGATTAAATTTTGATTCCTCAGTCGCAGTAGTTGATTCTAAACTCCCAAAGACTTCATCCGTTGATATCTGAACTATACGTTTTTTCTGTTTTGTGGCAATATCCATGAGTGTAAATGCACCTCTGATATTTGATACTAAAAACGGATTTGCATCATTAATACTTCTATCAACAAATGATTCTGCTGCAAAATTGACAACTGAATCACATTTTGAGATCAGTTCGGTCATCAGATTTTTGTTAGTTATATTGCCTTTGACAAACTCGTATCTATCTGAATCTTTTATCCCTTCTAAATTTTGTTGGTTGGAACCAAATAACTCCGCATCTACATTGACAATTTCAAAATCATTGGTTTCTTTTAGTATTTTTATAATAAAGTTACTTCCGATAAACCCTAAACCACCGGTAACAAGTAACCTCATGCTGCAATAAATTTATCAATATTAATAAAACGTTAGATCAACTTCTCATATTTATCAGGATATATTGGATCCAAACTTTTATTCACTAAAATCTACTCAGATTATTTATTGGAGAAAAATGATATAATCATTAATCTGGAACAGCACCCTACTAAACATATTCATGATGGACATGTTAATGGCTCTCTAACTGTAATATGGCGCGATTATGACAATATCATTAAAAATAATCCAAAAATGGTGTATGTAAGTTCAGTAAATCCTAATGAAATCAAAGGTCCACATATACATACAAAAAGAAATAGTTATTTTTCTTGCATCCATGGAAATGTAATATTTATTATTAAAAATGATGATGGTTCTTATTCTGAAATTGAATCTAATCCTGAAAACGGTGTAATGGTATTCGTTCCTAAAAATGTACCTTCTGCACATGTTAATATTTCTGATGGAATTTCTCGGGTTTTGACGTTAGCAGATATTGCATGGAGATCTAATGATAATGAAATGAAAAATCTAACTTTTGATGACTATGACTGGAAAAAATGGAAATTAAATAAATAATTAATTTGATAATTTTATAGTTAATTATATAAGAATTTTATATTAAATGATTTTTATGAATGAAATAATTTTTCTATTACAAAAAGAATCTGATTATTCTAAATTCCAAGGTGAATTAAAAAATTATGTTTCTCCAAAAATTTTTTCATTAGATTATGAATCACATATTTATCTAGAAAATAATCATATATCTCATGAAATTGCGGATAATTTACTATCAGAAAATGATTTAAAACAAATTGATGATTTCACATCATATTTTATACAAAATTGGATACCTCAAAAATTCCAAAAAAATTTTTCTGTAAATAACATTTTTTTACCAAATTTAATCGAACACGAATTATTTGTTTATCTACTTCCAATTTTCTCAATTTCTATAACATTAAAAAAAATAATTGACAAAGAAAAACCATCAAAAATTATTGATTTCACAGAATTTAATCAATTTACTGAAACATTAATAAAAAATAAAAATAATATTATAAAATTTTCTCCAATTGAAAAAAAATCTTTTTATCATGATAAAGTCTCTGTGAATTTTTCATTAATGAATAAGCCACTACATTTAGAAATATCTAAAAATACATTTTTAAATATTAAACAAATTACTTCAAATTTAACTGATAAATTTTTAGATGCAAATATTAAACAAATTACAAAAAACAGTATTCTACTAGTGAATTTTGATCCAATTCAATATGAGACACTTTTCAAAGAATTAAAAAAACAAGAAATTGATGTAATTTTATATAATCCACGAAAACCTGCAATCACTAACCTAAAATCATTTAATATTGTCAAAAATTCTAAGTGTAAAATTTTTAATACATATGATATTGAAAAATTACTACACACAGAAATACAAATTCACCAAAAAAATATTAAAGAAACAATTGAACTTCTTTTTTCTGAAACTGATCACTTTGAAAATCTCTTTAAATCATTTGATTCACAATTCTGGAAATCTATTAAAGTTTCATTAAAGAAAATTTGTATAACAAAATTCCATGATTCAATTAAAAATATTCTGGTTTTAACAAATTTTTTTAATAGTTATGATATCTCATTAATTCTTCAATGGGCTGAGGTTGGACAAGAAGAAAAAGAATGCATGTATGTAGGAAAATCATTTAACATAAAATCATTCATGTTACAACATGGAAGATTTTTAACACATAAAAAATGGACAAAAATCTCAAATTTTACGGGTCATTTTCCTCAAAAAAGAATTAGCGATGGGCAGTTTGTATGGGGCAAATTTACGAAAGAATTTGGTTCCTCTCAAGGTTATGAGAATAAAAATATTATCTTGTCTGGAAGTCCAAAACACGATAAATTTTTTAATTCTACCAGAAAATTGTTTCAATCGAATAAAATCCTGCTTGCAACTACTGGTGCAATGTGTTTAACTGCCGATACATGTACTACAAATTCACAACTGAAATATGATAAATTTATTCATGAAATCTATAACATTATAAAAAAAATTCCTGATAAGGAATTGTCTGTCCGTTCACATCCTAGTCCAATTCTGACAGAAAATGCTAAAAATCTTATAAAAAATATTGACCCAAAATTACAACTATCAAATAACATAAACCTATTAAAATTAATCCAGGATTCTGAATTAGTAATAACTTTTAATAATTCAACGATATGTCTAGATGCTCTTGCATTAAACAAACCTGTAATATCATTACAAACAGATGATTGGTCATTAGATGAAGAAATAGTTAGGAATGATGGTGTATTATCTATTAATAATATTGAAGATTGTGAAATGTACATAAAAAAAATACTTTTTGATGATAATTTCCGAAAAACTGTTCTTGAAAATTCTAAATTATTTTTAGATACTTATCTAGTAAATCAAGGAAATGCATCAAAATCATTAGCTAAATCAATTTTTAATCTAATTTGATTTATCTAAGTTAAATTTTGTAATATCCTTTTTATAATCATTTTTCCATTTTCCAATTACTGGTTCAACAATTTTATGTAGATCATGATTTTCTTTTATAAAATTTAGCAGTTCTCTTGTATCAAAAGATGTACCTAATCTTGAAAAAATTATCTTTGCTAATTCAAAATCTTCTGAATAATCTAATGAAAATCTAAAATCTGTTGGAATTAGAATATCTGACTCTGGAAGTAAAAATCTTTTTTTTACAAATTTATTTTCTGTAAAAAATTCTTTATATCCTGTTTCTGTATTCTCGGTTTTTTTTAAATCACAAATTTTCTTTAATGATCTAATTGTTATACCAGCTGGCATAAATCCATGAAACCCACTTTCAGGTTCAAATTTCTCTAGTGAATTATTTCCTGTTATGAAATCAATTTCTGTATTCTGTAACTCAGATGAAATTAATTCAACATATTTTGGATCAGTATAAATTTTATCTGCTTCCACATCCACAATAACTTCCGTGTTAAAATATTCTGCAGCTTCTAAAAATCTGCCTAAAATGTCATGTTCACTTCCTCTAAATGTCAAAATACCTTCTTTCTGAAGATATTCAACTAACTCATTATCTTGTTTTAGATTTGTAGTGCACACAATAATTCTATTAATCGATCTGCAAGACTTTAACCGATCTAATAGATACTTAATTACTGGAATTCCATTGATCTCTTTCAGATGTTTTTTAGGTAATCGTTTGCTACCTAATCTAGCTGGAATAAAAATGTCTATTCTCATTTAGATTTACCATGAAGTATATCCACCATCACAAACTAAAACTGATCCTGTTACATAAGTAGAATTTTTACCACATAAATAATCTATTAATCCATTTAACTCGGTTTTTTCCATCATTCGTTTCATTGGAGTCAAATTTGAATATTTTTTAATAAATTTTGTATCTTGATTATTCTTAATCCCTCCTGGAACGACACAATTAACTCGAATATCTGGTGCAAGATGAATTGCAAGATATTTTGTTAAATTAATTACTGCTTCTTTAGATACTCCATATGCAATATGTTTATCTGAATTCTGATAAAGTGAAGGATTTGGTGAAACAAGGCCATAAGTTGAAGAAAAATTCACTATTGAACCTTCTTTATTATTTCGAGCAAATTCTCTACACACACTAAATAATGAAACAACATTAATTTTCATATATTCCATAAAAGAATCTAGTGAAAAATCGTATAGACTACTATTTTTCCTTATTTTATCTATATGATCATTTAATGCGAAACAATTAATCAGAGATTTACTATGATTTTTTTTAAACCAATATTTAACAAAACTTTCATCAGTTAAATCATGTCCTAATTTTAAATCTAATTTATTAATACGTACTTTCTTTTTCTGAAAATATTTACATAGAGTTGAACCTACTAAACCTTCAGAACCTGTTATAGTAATTTCATTCATCTACAATCTTAAGTAAAAACCTGTCTTAATTTCTTTTGTGCAGGAATTTCTGATTTCCAAATTCTTTTTATCCCATTTCCCATAATTTTATCAATTAATCTTATATCTCTAACTAATCTCTTAATTCCTTCTGGTTCTAATGATGCTGCTTGATCATTCCCATACATAGCTCTATCTAGCGTAATATGTCTTTCAATAGTTGTTGCACCTAAGGCAACTGCTGGTATTGATACATTTGTAGCACTTGTTTCATGACCACTATATCCTACATTACATTTGAATTTCTTTTTCAAAATTGGTATCATTTTCAAATTAGCCTCCTCTATTGGCATTGGATATACACTATGGCAATGCATTAATTCAAATGGGCATTTATATTTTCTAAAAATTCTTACTGCATAACTAATATCCTTCAAAGAACTCATTCCAGTTGAAATAAATGTATATTTTTTTTCTTTAGCAATTATCTCTAATAATTTATGATGTGTTAACATTGCTGATGCAACTTTGTTATATTTTATTTTAAATCTCTTCATCTCCATTTGACTTTGAATGTCCCAACATGATACAAACCAAAAAATTTTTTTCTTTTTACAATATCTATCTATTTCTATAAATTGTTTCAGATTAAATTCTCTATACAATCTCATATCCCGTTGTGTAGTCCCCCATGGACTTTCTAATGATGAATCCAAAAATTCTTTTGAATAAATTTTTTCGACTGTTTTCTTTTGAAATTTTACAGCGTCACATCCTGCATTTTTAGCCACATCGATTAATTTCTTTGCAATTTTTATATCTCCCATGTGATTTGTGCCTATTTCGGCAATAATGAATACCATCTATACATTAAATCTGAAATGTGTATAAATTATTTTCTACTTTATATTAATAATATCTTTCTTAAACTTTAAGATACAAAGATTTATCCAAATTATCATGGATAAAAAATCTTTGAAGAAAAATATAGTTACAAAAAACTATGTCTCTAATAATTCCTCATTATCTAAGCGTTATGATGAAATTTTTAAAAAAGGAGAACAAAAACATTTTACAAGTTTTCTTACTTCTGGTGATCCTTCATCTGAAGCATTAGAAGTTTTAAAACAAATTAAATGGAAAAATAAAAAAATTGTTGATATTGGATGTGGAACTGGAAATTTTGCATTTCTCGCATCAAAAAAAGGAGCAAATGTACTAGGAATTGATTACTCAGAAATCGCTATAAAACAAGCTAAAAAAAAATTTGTTCAGAAAAATTTAGAATTTAAAAAAATGAATGTTTTTAAATTGAAAGAAAAATTTGATGTTATAGTTTCTATAGGAACATTAGAGCATACTGATAATCCATTGAAAACTTTAAAATTCTTAAAACGTCATTTAACAAAAAATGGGAAACTAATCATAACATCTCCAAATTGGGTAAACCCTCGTGGATATATTCTTATGACACTGTTCCATCTATTTGATGCAAGAATTACTCTTTTTGATCTACATCATCTCACTCCTGTTGATTTTATAAAATGGTCTGAGATCCTGAACATGAAATTAAAATGGAAAACATTTGATCATTCCTGGGCTCATGGCCAAAAACTTGTTGATGATTTTAAGAAAAGAATCCCCAAAATTTTATCTGATATGGGAATTGATAATAAAAATAAACAAGTAAAAAATTTCCTAGATTGGATTAAAACAAATATTCTCTCATTCGATAATTCATCATATCATTCTGGTGCAATTGGATTGTATATCCTTTCATCAAAAAATAAATAATTAATTTTGATATCTTAAGATTAATTCTGCAAATTCTCTAAAAACACCTTCCCCGCCATTTAACTTACAAAGATAATCTGTTCTCTGTTTTACATCCTTGACTGCATCATTTGGGCATGCCGATAATCCTACTTTGCTAATAATCTTGATATCATTAATATCATCACCAATGTATGCAACCTCATCTGGAGTTACATTGAACCTCTTACAAATCTTCAAAAGTTCTTTTTCTTTAAATGCAATATTAACATATATTCCATCTACGTTAACTTTTTTTCCTCTTAATCTTGCAATTTTTGAATTTTCTTTAGTTAAAAAAACTGTTTTAATTCCATGATTTCTTAATATTTCTATTCCCATCCCATCTTTTGTATTGAATTTTTTTAATATTTCACCTTTCTCTGAATAATACATTCCACCGTCAGTTAGAACTCCGTCTACATCAGTGATTAGTAATTTAATTTTCTTACATTTTTTTGAAATCATCATTTTAATTTACACACTCTGCCAATCTCTCCAGATTTTTTAATACCTAATGCTATATTCATAGTTTTAATCCCATCTTCTAAATTATTAATTGTCTTGTCTCTATTTTTTACACATTTCAAAAAATATCTCATTTCATCTGCATACATCTGATTTCTCTCAAATTTCTTTACTTTAAAATAAATTTCCCATTTCTTCTTTTTATTATTATACACTTTAATTTCATTTTTATCTGAATCCCAAAAAATTATTCCATTTGTACCCTTAATTTTACATTTTTTATACTCTGGACCCTGAAAAAAATCTAAATGAAGTTCAACTATAATATTATTCCTAAATTGAATCAAACTAGAAGAATAATCCTCAACTGATATGTCTAAGTTACTAAATTTTCCTGTAACAGAAAAAACAGATTTGGGATTTCCAAATATCCAATATAGATAATCTATATCATGAATCTGTGTCAACACAACTCCTCCCCCTAATTTTTTCTGAGATGCATAACTTATTGCATGATCTTCATATGGATGCCAATCAGGTAAATAAGAACCATTTTCTACTTGTACTGAAATTATTTTCCCAATTTTCTTTTGTTTTACCAGTTGATGAATTTTTTTAATACATGGATGAAATCGGAATTGATTACCAATTAATGTTATTAACTTTTTTTGTTTCACAATCTTATCCAAAGTCTTTATTCCTGATTTAGAATTAGACAAAGGTTTTTCAATGAATAAGTCCATTCCTGCTTTTGCCAATTTGATTGAAGTTTCAACATGGTACGATGTTTCATTTGTTATAAATCCAATATCTGGTTTTTCTTTTAATGCATCTTCTAAAGAATGAAAAACTCTTACATTTTTAGCTAAGAATTTTAAATCTTTTCTTTTAGTACAAATCATAATCTCCAATTTTGAATATCTTTGAAGATTTTCCAAATGTCTTTTTCCTATAGATCCATATCCTACCAATAAAATCTTCAATTTACTATGTGTATGATCATTCCCTTTTAGAATTTACTATTATTTATAATAGAAAAAAATTATCTATAGAAAAAATCTTCTATAAATTATTATTTTAATGAATAATATCTCAAATCTGGGTGGAAAAGATTTAAAGTTGGACAATAAACAGTAAATTCTAAAAGGGAATAAAAAAATGATTATAGTATGTTTAAAGGAAAAAAAATTTTAATTACTGGCGGAACAGGCTCGTTAGGAACTGCACTAACTAGAAGGCTACTATCTTTAGATGTAGAACAAATTCGAATTTTTAGTAGAAATGAGTATAAACAAATCTCAATGGAATCTGAATTAAATGATGATAGATTAAGATTCCTTATTGGTGATATTAGAGATGAAAAAAGACTGGTTAGAGCTACCGAAGAAGTTGATATTGTATTCCATGCTGCAGCTTTAAAACATGTACCTAAAGTGGAATATAATCCATTTGAGGCAGTAAAAACCAATGTACAAGGTTCACAAAATGTGATTGAAGCATGTCTAGCTAATGATGTTGAAAGAGCAGTCTGTATTGGGACTGACAAAGCAGTTTCTCCTTTAAACACATATGGTGCAACTAAACTTCTTATGGAAAAATTATTTGTTAATGCACAGCAGTACTCAAATCCAAAAATCCACCCAACAAAATTCTTTGCTGTACGATATGGAAATGTTTTTGCTAGTAGTGGCTCCGTAATCCCAAGATTTATTGACCAAATAAAGAAACAAGAAGAAATAACTATCACCGACAAAAATATGACTCGATTTAGTATTACTATGGAACAGGCCTTAGATTTTATTTTGAAAGCTACAGAAATAGGAAATGGAACAGAAATATTCATTCCTAAATTAAAATCATATTCTCTTGAACAAATCTATAAAGTATTATCACAATTAGCCGAAACTAAAAATGAAAAAATTATTGGAATTCGACCTGGAGAAAAACTTCATGAACTATTAATCAATTTTGATGAAATGCGTTATTCATGGGAATTTGAAAATTTATACATGATTCTTAATTGGAAATATAATGATAATTATCTTAATACAAATTATCCAGGAATCAAGAAATTTGATAGCACTGAAACTTACTCATCAAATAATACTGAACCATTAACAGATGATGAGTTAAAAAATAACATTAGTAATCTAGGTTTATTATAATATGAGAAAAACTTCTAGAAATATTCTAAATGATAAAAATCACACTTTTGTAATTGCAGAAGCTGGATCAAATTGGAGAACTAAGGATCTTAAAACAAGTGTTATGCGTGCAAAAAAAATGATATATGTTGCTAAAGCTTCAGGTGCTGACGCAATAAAATTTCAAACATATTCTTCTGAAAAAGTCTATGTTCCTAATGCTGGAAATAGTAATTATCTTTCAAAATCTGGTATAAACAAATCAATTAATCAAATTTTTGATCAGTTTTCAATGCCATATAGTGTTTTGAACGAATTACATAATTACTGTAAAACACAAAAAATTCAATTCATGTCAACACCATTTTCAGTGTCTGATGCCAAGGCAGTCAACAAATTTGTAAAAATTCACAAAATTGCGTCATATGAAATTAACCATTTATCTTTACTAAAATTCCTTGCTGGAACAAATAAACCAATTATTGTATCAACTGGGGCTGCAACATTCCAAAAAATCTCATATGCAATTAAAACTTTAAAAAAATATGGCGCAAAACAAATCTTTCTTTTACAATGTACTGCATCATATCCTGCTCCTATCATCTCTCTAAATCTATCATCAATCCCTGCATTAAAAGAAAAATTCAAGATTCCTGTAGGTTTCTCTGACCATAGCATTGATCCTCTTGTTGCACCATTACTGGCGATTGGATATGGTGCAACAATTATTGAGAAGCATTTTACATTAAATAGAAAATTTGCTGGTCCAGATCATGCCTTTGCAATAGAGCCAAAAGACTTGAAAAAATTAGTATCTTCTATTAGAGATGCAGATGCTGCAAAAGGAACTGGCATAAAGACTGTAGAAAAAACTGAGAAAGAATTAGAAAGATTTGCTACTCGTTCTGTTCAAGCAATAACAATTATTCACAAAGGTGATAAATTAGAATTTGAGAAAAATTTTGAATTACTTCGACCTGGAAAAAGAAGTAGAGGCGCTGATGCCATTTTTATCCATAAAATAAATGGCAAAATTTCTCGAAGAAAAATTCTAACTGGTGATGGAATCAAAATTAATTACGTTTACTAATAATCGAAATTTTTGATAAAACGACAAGATTCCACCATTTCCCATTTCTGAAAATATAATCCCTCATAACTGCATCTGGTTCAAAACCTAACTTTTGGAAAAAATTTATGGATTTCTTATTGTATTCGATTACCTCTGCATCAATCCTATGAATTTTCAATTTTTTAAATCCATATTCTAACAATAAATTCAAACTTTCAGTTCCAATTCCTTTTGAATGAAGTCTAGTTTTTCCAATAATTATTGCAATTTTTGCATTTTTATTATCACTATCAATTTGAACAAAACCACATATTCCTATAGGATTTTGTTCATCATTGATTATAGTAAACATTCTCTCTTTTGTATTTATAGAATTAATTCTATTAAACCATGAATCTTGTTGTTTTAAATTTAAAAGGATGAATTGTGTATTATTTTGCCAGATATCTGAAGTATTTCTCCAATCTCTAAAAAATTTAAGATCTTCTTGTTTTACTTTTCTTAAACTAATGATTTTTCCTTTTAACATGTTCATGCAAATTTGTTTATATTTGTAATAACTTTGTCTACTTCAGACTTAGTAAGATTTGGATGCATAGGTATTGTAACAATACTCTTGCCAACTTCTTCTGTAACTGGAAGTTTAATTGATTTATTATAAAATGACATTTTATGAATAGGCTTGTAATGTGTACCTGTCTCAATACCTCTTTCAAAGAGTTTTTTTCTAAAAGAATCTCTATTCTTAACACAAATCCAATACAAGTGATATGAACAATTTTCTAAAAATGGGATTTTTCTTGGAATATTCAATTCTTTTTCATAAATCTTTGCAATTTTCTTCCTTTTATTATTCATTTTATTCAATTTCTTTAATTGAGATAAACCAATTGCAGCAGATATTTCATTCATGTAAAAATTCCATCCAATTTTATCTACATCATAATCACTTTCAACTCTATTAGAAATACCACACCAACGTTTTGATTTTAGTTCAAGTTCCATTTTCTTATAATCTGGATGATTTATCGTAATTGAACCACCTGTTGGCATTGCTAAATTCTTGACAGGATGATAACTAAAACATACAAAATCACTACTACTACCAATCATCTTTCCATTTAGTCTTGCACCACATGCATGTGCTGCATCTTCAACAATCATTAAATTTGATTTTAATTTTTTTAATTTTTTTCCATCTACTGGAACTCCACCAAAATGAACTGGTATGATACATTTAGTTTTCTTAGAAATCTTTCTCTTGACATCTTCCTCACTGATACAGAGTGTATTCGGATCAATATCTGCAAAAATTGGTATTCCACCATTGTAAATGACCGCATGTGCTGTACTAACAAACGATAATGAAGGTAAAATTACTTCTTTACCTTTAATATTGCATTGTGATACTGCAAGGTGTAATGCAGATGTTCCACTATTTACTGCAACACACGATTTAGAATTTACAAATTTTTTGAATTTTTTTTCAAATTCATAAACTTGATTTTTTCCATCTCCTGATGCCCAGTTTCCACTCTTCACTGTTTTTAGAACTGCATTAATCTCTGTTTTTTCTACAACAGGATCAAATAATTTAATTTTCTTCATTTTATTTGTCTGTGGAAAGTTTGGAATAAATGTATGAATTATGCCATTTCCTATTCCTCCATAACTTATCTCTTAAAATTCCCTCTTTAACAAAATTTAGAGATTCAAATAATTTTATATTTTGAGGAATTGTATCAAATATTTCAACCCATAATCTACGCATGTTTAATTCTTCAAATCCAAACTTTTCTAATAATGAAATTGTTTCTTTTCCCTGTTTTGTTTTTTGCCAGTTTTTCAAATAAAGAATTATTGAAATTTCACAATGACGATTTTTCCAATCTATATAGGTCAAACCACAAACTCCAATTAGTTTTTCCTGCTTATCTGTAACTCCAAACATCAAAAATTTTGGTGGGTTATCTTTGTGAATCATTTCAAACCATTCCTTTTGATTAATCATATTCAATAATCGATATTCACGTGTATGATTTCTGTTGATTGGATCATTTCTCCATTTCTTCAAAACCTTCAAATCTTCAATTTCTAATGAACGTAAATTGATATTTTTTCCTTCAAACACACAGTCACATCTATTTTTGTATAAAAAAACATTACGAGCTATATTTCAGTAAACTTGTAACTATGCAAATCAATAGGAAAGCTAAAAAATAAAACCCAATATTCCTTATTATGAAGTATGTTTTTTGCGCTTATAGAGAGCACTCATTTAATGTGTATAAAAAATTAAAAAAACGATATAGTGACATTATTCTGATAAATAAAAAAGAAAATCTAACAATTAAGAAAATTAAAAAAATCAACCCAAAGTATATTTTCTTTCCAGATTGGTCCTGGATTGTACCTGACGAAATCATTTCTAATGTAAATTGTATTTGCATACACGAATCTAATTTACCAAAATTCCGTGGTGGCAGTCCAATCCAAAATCAAATTATTCGAGGAATAAAAAATACAAAATCAACAGCTTTTCTTATGAATTCAAAACTTGATGCAGGTGATATACTTCTACAAAAAAATCTTTCATTAGATGGAAGTCTTGATGAAATATTTTCCAAGATAGAAAAAAACAATTACGAAATTATCACTAAGATTATTCAAGGTAAATTCAAAAAACGAAAACAATCTGGAAAACCTAGTTCTTATAAAAGACGTACTCCAAAACAAAGCGAGTTAAAGAATTTGAATGCCTCAAAATTATATCTTCATAATTTCATTAGAATGTTATCAGATCCATATCCAAATGCATTCATAAAAATAGGAAAAAAGAAAATTATTTTCAAATCTAGTAAATTTGACGGAAAAACTCTATCTATTGAAGGGGTAATAGAATGAACATTCTTGTTCTTGCAGCACATCCAGATGATGAAATATTGGGAATGGGTGGAACCATTAAAAAATTTACCAAGCAAAAAAATAATGTAAAAATTGTGATATTTGCAACTGGAATAACTGCACGCAGATCTACAAATTACAAAAATTCTCTTAATTATGAAATAGATAATAAGACTAATCAAAAAATGAATAAACAAATAATTTCACTAAGAAAAGATGCAAAAAATGCCGCAAAGATCTTAGGTGTTAATGATATTGAATTTCTAGATTTTCCAGATAATGAAATGGATCTAATATCTAATTTACAAATTACAAAAGCAATTGAAAAAATTATTAAAAAATTCAAGCCTGATCAAGTTTTTACGCATACAAATTTTGATATTAATGTTGATCATCGTGCTCTCTACAATGCTACTCTTACTGCAACTAGACCAAAAAAAGGTTCTAAAATAAAAAAAGTCTTTGCTTTTGAAATCCCTTCTTCTACAGAGTGGTTTTTTCCAACACAATTCTCTCCAAATGTATTCGTAAATATTGGTGGCGAGATTAAAACAAAAATTCAAGCACTAAGTAAATATAAAACTGAACTAGAAGATTTTCCACATCCTCGGTCAAAAGACGCAATAGAATCAATATCAAAAAAATGGGGTTCAGTTTCTGGTTATAATAATGCTGAAGCATTTTACCTAGTTCGTGAATTAACAGATTAAAATTATTTCAAAATTATAAACTAGTCTTGTTCTAATGGTTTTGGTGTTACTTTGGAATTAATTTTTTGAATTTCTGGATTATCATTTAAAATTTTAATAATATCTTTAGTAATTATTGGTCTATTCTTAATTTTTTTTACAATTTGTTTTACTAATAAAAAATCTTCTTCTTGATCTACAGTATATCTAAATTTAGAATAATCAACTGATTGTGTTAGATGTTTTATGTTGAATTTATTTGGGTTACTATAGAAATAGGGGGTAACATGTTCTCTTTCTGATTTCTTCATTGCATTTCTCCATGCATTTTCTAGTGAATTAAATGAAAATACTTCTACTTCTGTTCCATATGGAAATGTTCTATTTACAGAATTTGTTAAATAATCACATTTTGCTACATGATACTCTTCAATAGCTAAATTAACAACCTCTGGATCTATTAGTGGATTATCTCCCGTTAATCTCATGATATGTTTTAATGAAAATCTTTTTGCACATTGATAATATCTATCTA
>Ga0257111_1000587_pt1 | contig 15025 bp, 14 predicted proteins | sample LP_taG_6_FD_191567 | JGI IMG/M metagenome (GOLD analysis project Ga0257111, IMG submission 191567) | Marine microbial communities from Northeast Subartic Pacific Ocean, Canada - LP_J_2015_P26_500m | ecosystem: Environmental > Aquatic > Marine > Oceanic | place: Canada: Northeast Subartic Pacific...
GCATACTGCTTTAGTCCAGCTTCGACCGCAGAGATAACTGCATCTTCTGCAGATGCTTCTGCATTTTCAATGCTGTCTAAGTATCTTGGTACGGCCACTGCGGCCATGATCCCAAGGATCACCATTACGATGATCAGCTCGATTAATGTAAAACCTTTTTGTGTTATTGTTTTCTTCATGATATAATCACTTCCTTTTTTTAGTTTATTTAGTAGCTAATAGGCTACCATCAATTATCAAATTTTTCTTTTTATGAGAGTCTTCTCGTCGAGAAAAATCTCAAAACCTGTAAAATTCATTACCGGTGTACTACTGTAGCAATTACCATGCCAAACCATAAAATATTTTCTAGTTTTATTTAAAACCCTCGAAAAATAATTTTTTGTATATTTTTTCATTTTCAACTGTAACATTATGAACGTCTATTTTTGTTACACTGTGTATTATTTGATGACACCATTTTTACCTTATTTACGTAAAAACGGGCCGGTCTTTATAGACCCGCCCGTCGTATACACTATGTAACTATGTTATTATTATTTAATTATTTTATTACTGTGAGCAATCGCATTCCTGGACTGGATATTCGGGAGGCCACCACCCATTCGGAATATTTTCAAAAGAACCATATTGATTAAGGTCATAGCAATACGAAGCACACCAATCGTGATTAACATACACAGGACCACTATTACCAGCATCACTACCACTAGAGCTTATTTCACCAGTTGTATAGTTATAGGTCCAGTTAACCGAGGTACTATCGTTTCTAAGGTGGGATATTGATGTTCCACCATAGCTCCAGGATGTTCCTGTCAGTTTTATCCTGCTTTTATCATCAAGAGCATTGAACGGGTTAGTCGGATAGCTTTTGCTTGAATTTTCAACGACCTTGTCCATCGCATAGACCTCTAATGCAGATCTTAGATTGCCAATCACAGCATCTTCCGCAGCTACTTCTGAAGAGCCTATACTGCTTCCAAGTCTTGGAACTGCTACTGCAGCCAGTATGCCCAGGATTACCATGATAATAATTAGTTCTATCAGTGTAAAACCATTTTTATTATTTGTTCTCATCATATACTCCTAAGCAAAATTTTAGTTATTAATTATTCCTATTGGACCAGTGTTCTTTCATCGAGGTAACCTATTTCAGCTATATCTTCCATTCCCTCGTCGTTCATTCCAATCCCATAATCATAATTCCAGGTAAAACGGCTATTGTCAGCTCTCTGGTGAGTGATCTGTCCACCATTAGAATCAAATGTCCACTCTCCATCAGTGTCAGCAAGTTCATCATCTGTTGTATATCCAGCAGGTTTATCAGCTAACGCATCAAAAGGATTTTCAGGCCAGGTTTCTCTACCAGAGGTAAGAAGTGAGTTATTAGCAGCCTGTTTTAGACCGGCTCTGATCGCAGAGATAACTGCATCTTCTGCAGATGCTTCTGCATTTTCAATGCTGTCTAAGTATCTTGGTACGGCCACTGCGGCCATGATCCCAAGGATCACCATTACTATGATCAGCTCGATTAATGTAAAACCTTTTTGTGTTATTGTTTTCTTCATGATAGTTTCCTTTTTAATTGTTATTGTATGTGTTTCAAGTTTATTGGAACAGTACGTTCGTTCCGCCGGTACCAAGGTCTGACCTTTTGTAGAGAGTACCAGAGACGTCATTATCTGTTCCGGTGTTTGTTCCTTTATTATAGCTCCACTGGAAGCGGGTATTGTCTGCCCTCTGGTGAGAGATATATCCTGTATAGGTTCCGTCGCTTGCGTCCTCGACAAAGGTCCACTCGTTATCCACGTCACATGGTGTCCCATCGAGAGAGTAGGTCTGTGGCTTTGTTGTCAAAGCGTCAAACGGATTATCCGGCCAGTAGCGTCTTCCTTCGGTCACCAGCTTGTTCTGTGCGTAGCTCTCTAGCGCAACCATAAGCTTGTTAACGACTGCATCCTCAGAGGCTATTTCTGACTTCTGGATCGTCTCAAGATATCTTGGGATAGCCACTGCGGCCATAATGCCCAGGATAATCATTACCATGATCAGCTCGATCAGTGTAAAACCTTTATTTGTATTCTTTAACATGTCTGTTACTCCTGTAAATATTTGATAGCTTAGTTAAAACTCTTAACGGTCCAGAACTTAGACGGGTTGTACGCGTCTGCGATAACCATGATCGGTCCACACTCGTTACACTCAAGAAGAGTGAACTCGCCAGACTCTGGATTTTGATATTCTTTTTGTCCACCAGGGATAACAATATAGATATAGTGTCCTTGCTGGTAAGGGCTTACGATTGGACCCTCTTCCTGAGACAGGTATGCGTCCCACTCTGTAGGTCCAAGTTTTGTTCCATCATCATCGGTAAAATTATACTCACCTGCGTAAGAGGGGTTTGCCCTTGCTGTACCGAATACAGATCTCCAGTTCGCGCCTTCAGTATCGTCCCACTTGTTAAACTGTTCGTTCATTACATCTTCCAGATCTGTAAGCTTATCGTAGCCACCTATTTTCGTGTCATATCTTTCCTGTCCGGGAATACGGCCCTGGCCCTCACCCATAGGGTTATTAGCAGTCTGTGGTGAACCCTTGTCCATATAGAACTGGTTTGCCATCTGACCAATCTTGTCCAGGTTGGCCATGGTCTGATTCTGTTTACCGGTCTCACCGACACCTGCAAAACGAGGTGCAGCGGTTGTTGCCAGCGTTGCCATCATGGCCGCTGTAACCGCAAACTCAGCCAGTGAGTTTCCTTTATTGTTTCTTATTCGTTTTAATAGTGTATTCATTTTAATTACCTTTTTAATAAGTTTGTTCATAGTTACCCCTATGTAGCAAAGGCCGTGCCAAAGATGCTAATATTGAATAGTTTATTTGTTTTATTGAGGAGAAATAATTTTAAGGAAGTCTATAAAGGGCAATAGGGGAGAAGCCTATAGAGAAGATTGTTTACAGATTGTAAACTTTTGTTACAGGTAAGTAGTGTATTAATATGATACAAATGGGGTATTAGGTAAAAAAATAAAGCCCCAATAGGTTCGGGGCTTTATCACGTGTTTAGCAACTAGAAGGAGATTAAGTTTTTTTACGGCTGATACTTTTTAAATAGTTTTGACGGATCCTCATTGTCAGCAACATATAAAATTGGTGAGCAGTCATTGCAGCTCACCTTAACATAGGTTCCATCTCCGTCTGGGTCAACATAGTCAACGCCGCCAGGAAGAACAATATACATATAGTGTCCATCCTGATAGGGACTCTTGATAGAGTTATTAGCAAACTCAGCCAAAAACTCATCGTGACCAATAAGTGAACCATCATCATTGATTACAGCACTGCCTTCTGATATCCCGGAACTAGCATCATTGGCACCAAATATAGATCTCCAGTTAGCTCCGGCTTCGTCATCATAACTATCAAAAGCAGTTGCATCCGGTGCGTCAGTACCTATAACCGCTAACAGCTGAACCTCACTGGCGTATCCGCCGATCTGAACATCATATTTTTCTTGTCCGGGGAATCTTCCACGGCCCTCGGTGGTAACCTTATTGTTAAAAAAGTTTGACGATGCAATCACAATTTTATCGATCTCAGAAAGAGTTTTCTTTTCCTTAGCGCCCTCACCAATTCCTGAGAATCTAGGTGCGGCTGTTGTCGCAAGTGTTGCCATCATTGCTGTGGTCACAGCAAACTCAGCGAGAGAGTTTCCGCTGATGCTTTTAATTTTTCTTTTTATGTTTTTTATATTAATCATGTTATTTTTTCCTAACAGTTAATTCTTCCACGTGTTTTAATTATAACAATAACTATGCCAGAGAAGGTACATTTGTATTAAAAATAAATTTTCTTGTCTAAAAATAATTTTTTGCTAATAATTTACTAACCAAGACTATATCATATTGAAACAGCAAACCATTACATTTTGTATCACTATGATACAATTAAATATAATTATTTAGTCCAGATCAGATGCAATGGTCCAGAAAGATTTCAGAGGAATTTCACCCTTAATATAGTTGTCAAGTTCTTCATAGTGAGATAGAACCTGGTCTATTAGATCATTCTGGTTCCACAGTCGTACCTTAAAAAATTCGTTCGATCTTTCCTGCTCAACATTACTCTTAAACCCGCCCCATGAGACCAAAAGACCGTAGTTCGCGCCAACATCGTTCATGGTGCCTAAGAATTTGTCCAGGGTAGCAACCGGAATATCATCTGCCTTGACCTGAATGCATATTCTTGCATCGTCGTCAAATCCCATTCCACCTCTAGCAGCAAGGAGATCCAGGTCTGAACCAGCTTCGTCTGAAGAGCCCATATGGGTAGAATATCCCTTTGCTTCCATCAGTGCTTTTACAAGTTTGGCCATTCTGTGACCCTTAAACTTAGTACGTATAAGCTGCGCAATCTGGTCCCTTGATATTTCCTGTAAAAGAGCTATCAGCTCGTTCATTTGCTCATAGCTGGTTTCATCATCCTTTGTCTGGGCCCATTCGTTATCGGCCATGGTGTGAAAAACTTTTTCAACACCGTCTGCGTTAAAAACATCTTTAAATCCTCCAAGCTGATAGAGGATGTCTGTAGGGAAATACCCGCGAGGAATATCTTTTTCAATCCATTTTATTTCTCTTGAATGATAATAGGGGTCTGAGTTGTTCTTTTCGTAATTGTATCCTCCGGTTATTTCACCAACGTGGAGAACTGGACTTAATTTACTGGGCACGATGATCCAATCTTTTTGTTGTATATCATATGCAAAGTTCCAGATCTGATCGGACCAACTGGCTAGCTTTGAAGAAGGAAGAGTTGGGTAGAAATCATCTAAAACAGTTCTCAGCTCGGGCTGCTCTGCTATTTTATTTAGGTCAGTCTTTAAACCATCCCTGGTAAGATAGACCTTGCTCTCAAGTAGGAAGCGGTTTTCATACTCTCCAAATTTTCCGCCTCTTATTACCCAGATTGACATAGATATACCCTTTTAATAGTTATTTATTTCAATGAAAAACTAATTTAACACAAATCTCATTCAGTTCTGCGATAATAAATTTACAAAATTTTATAGTTTAATATTAGTTATTGGCCAGTGATTCATACATGTCCCATATTGGTAAAAATATAGATAACGCTAAAACAAGAATCATGCCCCCCATCAGCACGGTAATGATAGGCTCAAGCGTTGCCGTGAGAGTGTTTACCCGTGTCTTGGTTTCATTGTCAACCATGACAGCGATTTCTGTAAGCATATCATCTAAAGAGGCTGCCTCTTCACCAACCTGAATCATTTTTATCATTTGTGCTTCAAAAATATCTGAGCCGTACTTGTCAAGCGACTCTGCGATCTTATGGCCTAGTCCAACATCTGACTTGGTGTTAGAAAGTTGATGTTGGACATAACTATTGCCGGTGCTTCTTGAGGAAATAGTTAGAGACTCTAGTATGGGCACGCCTGTTCGGTTCAGTGTCTCTAGAACATGGCAAAACCTTGAGATTGCCATGTTCTTAAATATTTTCCCAAATACAGGAGCATTTATTTTAAATCTGTCCCACATTATGGCTCCTTTTTTAGTTCGTTTTAGTTGGATAAATGCTACGATTAATAAGAGGAGCCCAACTATTAGAAATCCAGAATAATTTTGTAGAAATTTGTCAATACCAAGAAGAATTCTTGTTGGAAGCGGTAGCTCGATACCGGTTTGATTGAACAAGACTGAAAACCTTGGTAAAATAAAGGCGACCGCATAAAAACCAACGCTAATGGTGATCCCGATTACTATCATGGGATATCGTATTGCTTGTTTTATTCCATTTCTGAGCTTAAGGTCGTAGCTGATAAAATCAGCGAGCTTAAACAACACCGTTTCTAAAACGCCTGAGCTTTCTCCTGCTCTGATAATGTTGATGTACATTGTGTCAAATACTTTAGGATGTTTTTCAAGTGCACCAGAAAGAGTAGAGCCAGCAGAAATATCTTCAATAATTTTTTCTACGGTTTTATTTAATAATGGGTTAATAGTTTTTGATAGCATGGACTCTAGCGAATCAATCAGCGGCACACCCGCTTTTAACATGACAGAGAGTTGTCTTGAGAAATTATATATTGCGTCTGGGGGGACACGATCAAACACATTAATATCTAAATTTTCAAATATAGATACTTTTTTTATTGTAATTGAGATCGGGTCAAGGCCCATCTTCTTAAGCTGTTCTTGGACGACTCTTTCTTCAAGAGCTTTTATCTCACCTTTGACAACGCCAGACTTTTGATCTCTGGCAATGTAGGAGAATATTTCTACCGTGTTACTAGTCTTTGTCCCTGAGGCCATACTTTTCCAGCTTTCTATAGAGGGTCATGCGACTAATGCCAAGCTCTGCAGCGGTTGTTGTCATGTTCCACTTGTTTCTTTCAACACTTAATTTTATTGTTTCCATCTCGATCTCTTTCAGTGTCGCAACTTTTGTTGTTATTGGGATCTCTTGTGGTTGCGTTCCTGTTGCTGTCTCATTAGTAGCAATTTCTTGGGCTGTTTCTTTTTCTAAAGTCTCTTTATCCGAATCAATAGTCATTTGTTTTTCATCTAACACCGCGCCGAGATCTTCTTCAGTTAGGTATTTATTATTACATATAAGAAGGGCTCTTTCCAGCGTATTTTCAAGCTCCCTTACATTGCCAGGCCAAGAGTAATCAATCAAACGATCAATCGCTTTTGGGCCAATATAGGATACGCTTAGATTATGTTTTTTCTTTAGTGTTTTAAAAATAGCATATGTAAGAAGAGGAATATCCACTTTCCTATCTCTAAGAGGTGGCAGTGTAACCGGGAACACGTTAATACGGTGGAATAAATCTTCTCTGAATTTTCCTTCTTTTATTTTTTCGTTTAGGTCCTGGTTGGTGGCTGAAATCACTCGCACGTCTACAGTATGTGTTTCTGCTCCCCCGACTCTTTCGATTTCACCGCTTTCTAGGACTCTTAATATTTTTGATTGAAGGGAGGAACTCATGTCCCCAATTTCATCCAGGAATATTGTTCCTCCATTTGCAATTAGAAATTTTCCATCTTTTCGCTCATCCGCTCCGGTAAAAGAACCTTTCTCATGTCCAAATAGCTCACTCTCTAAAAGCTCAGAGGGAATGGCGGGACAGTTAACAGATATGAGCGGTTTTTTATTTCGCTTACTGGTGTCATGCATGAACTTTGCTGTTAGATTTTTTCCGGTTCCACTTTCACCGTATAGGATTGTTATAACATCCTTTTCCTGTATCTGAAGCAGCAGCATGTAAATTTTTTGCATCGAGTCTGAGACACCAAGGATAGTACTTAGACCATGTGAATTAATCTGAATTCTGTGGTTTTTACTTAGGCCCCTGCTAAAGCTGATAAACGTTTTGCAACTGTCTAAAAGTTTATTAAAATGTTCTACTGAAGACCCTTTTGGTTCAAACCATCCGGATAGACCATTATCAAAGTCTGTAAGGATTTCCTCTCGACGTTTATCAGACCTGATGACTGCGATAATCGGAGTTTTACTATAGTGCTGAAGCTGTTTAATCAGGTTACTAGGATCCATAAGAGGTAGCTGGTCTTCAATAATAACCGCACCATACTTGTTTGCTCTATCTGATAGCGCATTCAGCGCGATCATACCATTCTGAACAGCATCGATTTTTTTATCAGAATTTGTCAGAACCTGTTTTATATCATATGAGTCCCCAACGTATAGTATTGTATCCATCTTAGACTCTTTCTGTTCCCAGTGTCTCTAATATTTCCTGAAGGGATGTGTCTCCCCGTTGTGCCTTTATGAGTCCATCATGTATTAATGAAAACATACCCGACTTGATGGCCTGCTCTCGAATAACATGACCAGGCTGTTGATCCATTACAAGGTCTGCTATAGCATTGTTCATCCGTATTAGCTCAAACAACCCTACCCGCCCCCGATAGCCTGTGTTTCTGCATGATAGGCACCCTACTGCCCGGTAGAATTCCATGGCATCATCTACCTCTAAACCAAATCTTGTAAGCTCTTCAGGCTCAACCATATGTTTTTCACGACATTCGTTGCACAGTTTTCTTACTAGCCTTTGTGACAGGATTCCTTTTACGGTTGAGGTAATAAGAAAAGGCTCCATGCCCCAGTTCAATAGTCTTGTGAATCCAGCGGCAGAGTCATTAGTGTGTATGGTGCTGAAAACAAGGTGTCCAGTAAGGGCCGCCCTAATCGCCAGCTCTACTGTTTCCTCATCTCGCACCTCTCCGACCATGATGATATCAGGGTCTTGTCGTAGAATAGCTCGCAGTGCAGATGCAAACGTAACTCCAGATCTTCTGTTGACCTGTGCCTGGTTTATATTATCCAGATCAAACTCAATCGGATCTTCTATGGTAACAATATTAACATCAGGCTTGTCCATCTTGCTTAATGTAGAATAAAGGGTCGTTGTTTTACCACTACCCGTAGGCCCTGACACCAGTACGATACCCTCACCGCCAACTAGCATATCATCGAACTGTTTTAGTATATTTTTTTCAAAGCCCAGTCCATCAAGACTATGCATTGCGTCTGATATATTCAGAAGCCTTAGTACAGATTTTTCTCCATAAAGTGTGGGATAGGTTGAAACACGCAGGTCAAGGCGATCATCATTTAAATCAAACAAGATTCTACCATCCTGAGGCCTTCTTGATTCAGCAATATCCATGTTCCCCATGATCTTTATTCTTGATGTAAGAGGTGTGGCAATAGAAATCGGTAGCGTTTGAAAGTCAACCAGCTTTCCATCGATCCTAAATCTAACTCTTATGTCGTTCTCTCTTGTTTCTATGTGTACGTCACTTGCTCGATATCTGGCACTATTTTCAATGATATTATCCACTAGCTGAACGATTCTTGTATCATCGATATCGTCAATGCTAATGTTTTCATCATCAAAACCTGTAAGGGTTGACATCCCGTAGTATATATCGATCGCTGACTGGAGCTCATTGGCTGTGACTATCAAGGGCTCTGCTTTAAGGCCAGATGCATTTCTAGCGGCATTAATAGGGTCTGAATCAATCGGATCAACAATAGCCACGTTTAAAGTATTATTAAGTTTAAAAACTGGGAGAACGTTATACTCTCTCACGATTCTTTCTGGGATCATACCTAGTACAGACTTATCAACATCAAAATGTCCGAGTTCTACGGTTGGTATATGCAGCTGTTGACTTAAAAACCGGTTTCGTGTTTTTTCATCGATCAGTCCACCATTCATCAATATTTCTCCTATATACCCACTGTTTGCCTCTTTGGATTGTTTTAGCAGAGCCTGTTCTAGCTGTTCAGGCTCAAGTATTCCTGCCTCAATGAGCAGCAATCCTATATTTTTTTTTCGTGTGATAGCCATTAAAAGAAATATTCTCCGGTCCACATATTAGTAAAGTACCAGTTGATAATATGATTTCCACCGCCAACGGTTTTTGTCAATATAGTCAGCAAGGTTCCTGCTGCGATAGAGGGACCAAATGGAATCATGTGGTCCTCACCTACTTCCTTCGCAAGTAGAAGTATGATGCTCATAAAGGCAGCAAAAATAAAACTCAAAAACAAGGCTAAAAGCGAGAGCTCGGGTCCAAGAAAAGAGCCTAAGACCAGCCCTAGCTTTATATCACCAAAACCAAGTGCTTCCTTTCGAAAAGCCCAGGTGCCAAGAGCCCCCATGATAAACAATATTCCTCCAAATGCGAGTATGCCATAGACCCCTTCTAGGATTGATATCGGTAAAAGCTTAAAAGCATGAGCGATAATAGAAATGGCTAAGCCAAAAATGATAAACTCGTTTGGAATAATAAAATGATCGACATCAATAAAAGTAATTGCGATCAACATGTAACACAATAATAGGATAACCATAAACTCGAGAGAGAGGCCATAGATACTAAGAAGCGTGATCGTCATTAGACCGCAGATTAACTCAATCAGTGGATATCTGATACTAATGGCTGCCTTACAGTTTCTACATTTACCTAGAATCAGTATATAGCTTAACACGGGTATATTATCATACCAGGCGATCTGGGTTCCGCATCCCGTACACTTTGATCTTGGTCTAACAATTGATTTATTATGTGGCAGTCTGTATATAATAACATTCAAGAAGCTTCCGATAGCAAGGCCAATGATCAATGCATACGCCTGTATGAATGGGTAAAGATCTTTAATCATTTTTTTGTTCCTCTTTGGGTTTCTCTTTTAATAGCTTAATAACATCTTTCAACTGAAAAGGTTTTTCAAGCATACTGTCAGCACCGCTCTGGTTGAACATTTTATCGATAGCGACTCCGGATGAGCTACTCATAATAATTATTTTCGTTTCTCTATGTCTGTCATCAGATTTTATCAGTTTAGAAAGTTTAAAACCGCTTACATAGGGAAGCAGATCATTTGCTATAATAACATTTGGGCCCTCATTTCGTGCTCTAACATAGCCATCATATCCATCAGGGGCTGTGATGACTAGATATCCACTTTCTTTTAGTCCGCTAGCGATGTGGTCAATTGACTGTTCATCGCTGTCAACAACAAGTATAGGCTGTGGTAATGACTCAGACATAGTAATCTAACTCTTTTTATTTTATTTAATGTTTTGCACACTCAATATTGTGCTACTTACCTCGACTACCTAGAATATAATAACAAAATTATACACAGCAACAATAAAATGTATCATTTTATTACATTCAAAATTTTTTATAAATGATGATTTGTTTCATTATGTTACACAAAATTCAATGTTAAAAGTGACTATTCGTAGTGAATAATAAATTTATCATCTACTACTTTAGTTTTATGATATTCATTGAGAGGTAAATAAATTTACATAATTATTATTATGTCAATATTCTCCATTCCGCCCCCGTCTTTTACTAAATCAGATGCAAAGAAAATTGTTTATGATGTATATGGTTTAATCGTAAAAGCAAGAACCCTTGACAGCGATCGAGATCAGAATTTCTATTTATATAATAAGGAGAAGGAGTTCGTATTAAAAATCTATAACCCGAAAGAATCTATCGATATAATAAATATGCAGACAAATGTTTTACATCATTTTCAAGAAATTAGCTCTGACTTAGTTGAGGCGCCTAGAATAATAAATACGCTTGGCGGGGAAAGAATAGGCAGGGTGAAAAAAAATAATACAGAATATGTTTTACGTTTGGTGTCCTTTGTAAATGGGCATCAGTTAAAAGACATTGATGAAAAAACCATATCCTACTATCAGCTAGGCACATTTATTGGCAATCTTACTAAGGCTTTAGAATCATTTTCAGATGCTCATGCAAAAAGGATATTTCCTTGGGATATAAATAACATCGATTTTCTTAAGAAACACTCCAAATTGTTTAAGGGAGAAAAAGAGGAAAGGATAATATCCCACTTTATCAAAGAATTTGAGAAAAATATTTTGCCCAATAAGAACTTGTTAAGAAAAAGCATAATCCATAATGATTGTAATGATCATAACATAATTGTGAATAATAATAACGAAATATATGGTATAATTGATTTCGGAGACATGGTCTATACCTATGTTGCTGCAGAGCCAGCTGTGTGTATTGCTTATGCTGTTCTAGGCAAGGGTGATTCACGTTCGATCGCAGGCGATATAATCAAAGGTTTTTGCCTCACGAGTTATTTATCGAGTGAAGAAATAAAAGCCATTATCTATCTTGTATGTATCCGTCTTTGTATTTCTGTAACAATGGCAAAATATCGAAGTGAAATATTTCCTGAGAATAAATATCTCATGGTATCTAATATCGAGGCGTGGGAATTTTTATATTTTATGTATAAGGAAGACTTAGAAACTTGGTCAAAAAGGTTGGCTCAATATGTTAGACCATAATGACATCATTAAAAAAAGAAGTAAATACTTAGCCCCATCTTTTAGTGTTTCTTATGATATGCCGCTGCATATTGTTCGAGGAAGAGGACAGTATTTGTATGATAGTAATGGTAAAGAATATTTAGATGCGGTTAATAACATCTCACATGTTGGCCATTGTCACCCCAAAGTTATTGAAGCCGCAAATAATCAAAACAAAGAGCTGAATACAAACACCAGGTATTTGCATGATTCCATTATAGACTATGCTCAAAATCTTACACGGACTTTACCAGATGAAGCAGAGTTTGTAGTCAATCAGATGAAACAAAGAGGTATTCTTATTGGCACAGGCGGGCCAGACCATAATGTATTGAAAATAAAACCACCACTAGTTTTCAATAGAAATAATGCAGACTATTTTTTAGAATCTTTTGAAGCTATTATGTCGGAGAATGATTTTAAGGTTTAAAGATGAATAAGCAAGTTCTATCTATAATTAGTATTTTATTATTAGTCGGAGGTTTAATTATAATTAATAATAATGAAAAAAAGGTAACAACATACGATTGGGAAGATCAATCAGTTTATAACATTAATCGCGTAGAGCCTACTGCACATTTTATCCCTTATGAAACAGAACGATATGCTTTAATTGGGGATCCTAATAAATCTAAGTTTTTAATGTCTCTTAACGGGAAATGGAACTTTCATTTTTCAAAAAACCCCAATATGAGACCTCAGAATTTTTATTCATCAGATTTTGATATCTCAGGCTGGAAGACGATTGATGTTCCTGGGCATTGGGAGCTGCAGGGCTGGTCCCAGCCCATTTATCTTGATGAGGAATACCCTTTTCCACCAAATCCCCCCAGAATACCTATTGATAGAAATGAAGTAGGGTCTTATCGTAAATCATTTCAATACCCAGCTTATTGGCGGGGTCGAGATATTTTTATACGATTTTCTGGAGTTAGATCAGCCTTTTATTGTTGGGTTAATGGGAGAAAAGTAGGATACAGTCAAGGTTCTAAGACCCCTGCAGAGTTTAACATAACCCCACATATTAAAAATGGGAAAAACAGTGTATCTGTTGAGGTATATAGGTACTCTGATGGAAGTTATTTGGAAGGGCAAGACACATGGAAACTTAGTGGTATTGAGCGAGATGTTTTTATTTATTCAGTTCCGAAAACAAGAGTTTCAGATTTCTATGTACAATCTGGATTAGACACAGCATATAATGATGGGATTTTTAAACTCGGGGTCGACTTAATTAGCAGTGAATCAAGCAGTGGGAAATATGTTGTTAGAGCTCTATTATCTAGTATTGGTTCAAAAATAGAGACAGTCTATGATACTACTTATAAAACAAAAATAGATAGTTCTCAAACAATATGGTTTGAAAAAAATATTAATAACGTAATGAAGTGGAATGCAGAACAACCGAATCTATATCAATTACAATTAACGCTGTCAGACCCGTTTGGGAAAACACTCCAAAGTTTTACGCAGCAAGTTGGATTTAGACAAATAGATATAACTGATGGAACTCTAAAATTAAACGGTAAAGTACTTACTCTTCGTGGCGTCAACAGACATGAGTGGGATCCTATAAAAGGTAGAACAATTGATGAAAAAAGTATGATCAATGACATTAAGATTATGAAAGAGAATAATATAAATGCAGTCCGCTGTAGTCACTACCCTAATCAAGAACGCTGGTACGAGTTATGCAATGAGTACGGATTGTATGTTGTAGATGAGGCGAATATTGAGGCACATGGAATGCGTTTCCATGATAAAGGGTATGAAAAAATCACGAATGATCCCTCTTGGACTGGACAATGGTTAGACCGCGGGAAACGTATGGTAGAGAGAGATAAGAATCAGCCATGCATTATTATGTGGTCTATGGGTAATGAAGCTGGCGATGGTGAGAATTTTAGGATCCTCTACAATTGGATAAAAAATCGAGATACTTCTAGGCCGGTAGTTTATGAGCCGGCTAAAGGGAAAAGCCACACAGATATCACTTTCCCGATGTATAAGAATTTGGAATATATTTCTGACTATGCTAAAGAGTATCCAAAGAAACCATTAATATTATGTGAGTATGCTCATGCTATGGGTAATAGTGTTGGCAATCTGCAAGATTACTGGGATGTTATTGATACGTATGAATCATTACAGGGTGGGTTTATCTGGGACCTGGTAGATCAGACAATCTATAAAACTACAGATAGCGGCAAAGAATATTGGGCATACGGAGGTGATTTTGAGGGCGCCTTCATTGAAAATGATTCGAATTTTTGTGCAAACGGTTTGTTAGCTGCTGATCGTACACCTAATCCACACATGAATGAGCTAAAAAAAGTTTATCAGCCTATTAAATTTGATGCGATTGACCTTTCTAATGGCAAAATAAAAATAACAAATAAATATAATTATAGAAATCTCAGTCATTTAAAATTTACTTATAGTATTGTTGGTGATGGTAAAGTAGAAATATCAGGGAATCTGAGTTCTTTAGATTTAGAGCCGGGTGAGTCACAATCATTAACATTTAATTTATTCTCGATTATCCCAGAACCTGGAATCGAGTATTTTCTTCTGTTAGAAGTAAAAACAAAAAGCCCTAACAAATTGGTACCAAAAAATTATTTAATTGCATGGGAACAATTTCGTCTACCCATTAGCCGTCACACGATTCCGATAGATCCAAAAGAGTTTTTACCAGTATCTATAGAATTCTTTGATGAATCAATATTAGTCAAGGGTGATGATTTTGATATTTCTTTTGGTCAAAATAGTGGATTTATAGACCAGTATAAATATAAAAATATTTCTTTATTACAAAACTCCTTGCACCCGTTCTTTTGGAGGGCGCCTACTGATAATGATTTAGGAAATGGTATGCCAGAAAGATGTGCGATATGGAAAAATGCACACCAAGAAATATTATTACAGTCTTTAGACACTTCTGTTTTTAACAACACTGCTATAATTGATGCTATGTATATCCATGAAATAACGCGGACAGAGCTTAATATAGTCTATTCAGTTTATGGAAATGGTATGGTAAAGATAAAGCAGACACTGTATCCATCAGGAAGCATTAATCCTGAGCTGCCCAGATTCGGAATG
>Ga0257111_1000588_pt1 | contig 15020 bp, 16 predicted proteins | sample LP_taG_6_FD_191567 | JGI IMG/M metagenome (GOLD analysis project Ga0257111, IMG submission 191567) | Marine microbial communities from Northeast Subartic Pacific Ocean, Canada - LP_J_2015_P26_500m | ecosystem: Environmental > Aquatic > Marine > Oceanic | place: Canada: Northeast Subartic Pacific...
ATCTGTTTACAGACTTTAAGAAACTCTTGGCCATCGCCCATGTCTTCTAGATACATCACAATTACCTTTGTTTGTTCGTGGTCTGCTAGTATTTTCAATATATCAATCTCTGTCATGTCAGCCTTGTTTCCCATACTAACAACAGCAGAAAATCCAATTCCCTGTGCGCTCGCGTCTTCTACAAGTGCAGCACAAATCGCACCGCTTTGTGACACTAAAGCAATTTGACCAGACTTGGGAGTTATTTTTAGAAAAGTAGAATTCATCATAGTTTTTGGTTCTAAATTCATCACGCCAAGACAGTTTGGACCAATAACTTTTACATTATATTTTATAGCAATATCTTTCAGTTTCTGTTCCAGTTTTTTTCCTTCTTCATCTACTTCTTTGAATCCTGCAGTGATTACAATAGCACCTTTGATTTTCTTTTTTCCACATTCTTCTAGAACTGTTGGAACTATCGTGTTCTTTGTGATTATAACTGCAAGATCAATGGTATCAGTAACATCAATAACACTTTTGTATGCTTTTTGATCAAAGACTGTTTCTCTAGTTGGGCTAATCGGATAAACTATTCCTTTGTAACCGTTCATGATGTTAGATGTTATTGCACGACCAACACTACCTTGTTTATCAGATGCACCTATTACGGCTATAGATTTTGGAGAAAGGAAAACTGATTCTGACATTACACTGAACTCATCAACTAATTTTCTATAATAAAGTTATTCATAGTTATCTAACTACCTAACATTTTTCCTGCAAGATTTTTACTTCTTGGGACCCACGTGAGTTTGAGACTGGAAAATTTTGCTATTAGTGACCAAGCCTCTCTAGCTAGAGAACGAAGTTCATCGTTATTAATCGCAAATTCATGATTTAACTGGTTTACTGTGTTCTTTGAATCACTGAAAATTATAATTTCATCATTTGAGCTTTCAAATTTTTTTAATGCTGAAATTATTGCCATATACTCTGCTTGATTATTAGTTATATCAGATTTATTTTCATAGAATGATTCACCTGTCTCATTAACAAAAAATCCATAACCAGAGTGAGTTCCACCAGAACCATCAACGTAAATGCTAAGTGTCATCTTTATACAATTTAGCCATCTTAACACTCAAGTTTAAAACTATCATGTAAACTACTGTAGAAATCATTTGTGAAGTGATTGATGCGAGATATGCATCATACTCAATTTGGAGTAAATAGTATTGTAAACTCCACCTGACAATTGTATAAACAACTTCTCCAATTCCGAGAGAGGTTATGATTTTAATTAAATCTGATTTTAATAATGATTTTTTCAGTTCTCCATTTTCTGCCCTGTATTTTTTTCTGTTATCAATATAGAATAACATGCCAAAAGTTGAGAAGAATACGCAATAATCAACTACTAGAGTAAGTGTACTATTAAGATAATCCTGTTGATCAGAGAGATAATCAGCCACTATTGCAGAAATTATTATTGATGCAGTAAAAGCCAAAAGAATGTTTTTGTTAAGTCTTAAATATTCTCTGTATTTTTGTTTCATATTTTACTCAGAATCACTTTCTTTTTATGCATAGAGAAACGATAAATTAGAACTTTGATAAGTCTAAATCATGATGTTAAATTATGCTGAACCGGTTTACAGGCCACCATCTGAGGCAAAATCACTAATCTTTCAAATCACAATAGGTTGCTCATTTAATGAATGCTCGTTCTGTGATATGTACAGAAATAAGAAATACAGTGAAAGATCATGGGATGAAATCAAAACTGAAATTGACTTGATGGCAAAGAAACTTCCAGACACATCTAGAATTTTTCTTGCAGATGGTGATGCATTGAATTTATCAACTGATTATATGGTTAAGATCGTCGAATATCTTTACAATAAATTTCAAAAATTGGAAAGAGTATCATGCTACGCAATGCCAATGAATTTACTCAAAAAAACTCCAGAAGATTTGAAAAAAATGAATAACGCAGGTCTGAACATGCTATACCTTGGAATTGAAAGTGGCTCCGATATTATTTTAAAGAAGATTACAAAAGGTGCCACATCTGAAACGATCATAAGAGCTTGTAGAAAAGCAATAGAAACTGGATTTATTCTATCTTGCATTATAATTTTAGGATTAGGAGGAAAAACTTACACTAAGGAACATATCAAAGGTACAGCACATGTTGTTAACGCTGCGTCCCCACATTACCTTGGTACACTGACCTTGATCTTAGAAACGGGTGTCAAGGAAGAATTCCTAACTAAGTTTGGAGAAGAATTCCATCCGATTAATGATGGTGAGGCCTTGATTGAACTACATGATTTAGTTCAACAAATTGTCGTCAAAGAAAAAATGGTATTTAGAGCAAATCATGGTTCCAATGCATACAATATTGCTGGAACCTTTCCAGACGAAAAAAAGGCAATGCTTGAAAAAATCACTTGGCTAAAAGAACATCCTGATAATGTTAGGCCTGAAGGATTTAGGGCTTTTTAAAATGGGTCCACAGGGATTTGAACCCTGGATTTTCGCCGTGTAAGGGCGACGTCATAACCGACCTAGACCATGGACCCAAAAAATGTCCTCGCTGAAAACCATTTAAACTTTGAGAAGTCATTTTTTGATTAGAATTAAGAAAATACTACCACAAAAAATAACAAAATAAACTAAAGAATAATAGTGCAATTTCTTTCACATACATAATGAATTCGGTAGTAATTGCAAAATTTGGGGGAAGTACGATTGGGGTTGATGGAATATCCATACCAATAATAATTCAAAGGATTAACTCCCTAAGTAACAATGCCAAAGTCATAGCTGTTTTTTCTGCTCCATTAACAGTTGTTGAAGGAAAACGTAGATCACTAACAGATGTTGCGCTAGAGCTTGGAAAAAGAGCTGAGGAGGGGAAAGTGTCGGATTTAATTATTTTAAGAAAAACATATGAAAAAATTTTGGGGCTAGTAAGTTCAGAATTTCAAGAAAAGTGCGGAACTATAGTTGATGACTGTTTGGATAAGGTTAGAATTGAATTAGAAAAAGCTATGGCAAAGAGGGAATTTGCTGATGAGGTTCGTTCTAAAACACTCGCATTTTCTGGTGAAATTTTGATGTCAAACATAATGCAATATATCCTACAGAGTCAGGGAATTAAATCAAAAGTTGTGGGTTTGGACAATTGGCCAATAATAACTGACGGTAACATTGAATCTACAAACTTTCTTGCGTCAGAATCCAGTGAAAAGGTTGAATTTCTTGAAAGGTTACTTAATGAAAATCAGGTTGTAACAATTGGAGGTTTTATAGGCCGTACAAAAGATGGGATAATAACAACATATGAGAGAGGAGGTTCTGATAGAACAGCTGCTGACTTGGGAATTTTATTACACAAGAAGTTTGATGTAAAAATTGATTTAGAAAAAGATAGCTCTGTTGTTTCTGCAGATCCTAAAATAATTAGTGATGGGTTAACTGCAGTAGGAAATTTATCATACAACGAAGCAAGATTGGCTGGAATGTTCGGAATGAACATTCTCGATCCTATATCTATTAAAGAGATTTTAGAAAATGGTGTTTCCATGCAAATAGTTATCACAAATATGAGAAACCCAGAAAAGATTACAATAATTGAACGGAAATCAACTAATAACAATGGACATCCGATAAAAATCATCACTGGAAAAAAGAATTGTGCAATTTTAAGGGTAGAGGATGAGTCAGCGCATAAACTGTTAGAATCTCTTGAAAATAAGAAGAGATACAGCGAGTTTGTTATACTATCACCGTTTACTAAGGATGGAATAAAATTTACCAGAATATTATTCCTTGATGGTGATTATATAAAAAGAAATGAAAAATATATTTTGGGATTTGATCCACTCGCTTCTATCACATACAATAGAGGAGTGATAACATTAATTGGTGATGAAATGTGGCGCGTCCAACAAATTGTTTCAAAAATTAGTGCTAGAATAGGTGAATCTGATATAAATATACTCAATATAGATGCCCAGGAAGAGACATCAAGAATAATAGTTGTTGTGGAAGATTCTGGAAATAATATTGAAAAAGCAATTAGTGCAATTCATGAAGAACGTGATAATATCAAATTCATTTAAGTAACAATTCTTTAAATTACCAAATTTAGATTCTATCATATGAAAGAAGTTGGAAAGATTTGGATGAATGGAAAATTGGTTCCATTCAAGGATGCTAAAGTACATGTTCTTACTCATGCATTACACTATTCAACCGCTGTTTTTGAGGGAATAAGATGTTATAATACATCCAATGGTTCTGCAATATTCCGATTACCCGAACATGTTGATAGATTTTTTAATTCTGCTAAGATGTATGGTATGAAAATCCGTTATACAAAAAAACAGATCATTGATGCCATAATAAGGACGGTTAAAACAAGCGGCTTAAAAGAGTGCTATATTAGACCAATAGCTTACTATGGATATGGTACCATGGGACTTACACCGACACTAAACAAAGTGGATGTTTCTATTTCATGTTGGGAATGGAAAATGGGAGAATCAAAGGCTGGTAAATTTTCAGGTGCAAAATGTAAGATATCAAAATGGGTTAGAATAGATTCAAGATCCCAACCGATGCAAGCAAAATCTGCTGCAAACTACTCAAATGCTGCTTTAGCTCGTGTTGAAGCACTGAAAAGTGGATATGATGAAGCAATCATGCTCAACTATAATGGAAAAGTTGCTGAAGGAAGTGCTGAAAATATTTTCATCGTGAAAAATGGAATAATTAAAACCCCACCACTAAATGCAGATATCTTAAATGGAATAACTAGGGATAGTGTAATTCGATTGATTAAAGCTGATCGAATTAAATTAATTCAAAAGGACATAACACTAAAAGAATTGTTAAAAGCTGATGAAGTTTTTATGACTGGAACAGCAGCTGAAGTCAAATCCGTAACAAAAATCAATAAGACATCAATTGGAAACGGAAAGGTAGGAAAAATTACAAAAACACTGCAAAAATCGTTTATAGATGTTGTAATGGGAAATAATGATAGATTTACTTCTTGGTTACGGTATATCTAGAACAAGTTTTTTATTAAATCAAATTAATAGTAAATATGAAATCACATCAGATAAATGATTCAAACCATGTAATTTGTTGGTTTTGTAAAAATGGCAGACATTCTGAATGTATGAAAAACATTCCAGTTGATATAAAATCAAATGGACCGCATGACTGTTCATTTAACACTAAAATGATTACCTGTAAATGTAGTCATTAAGATTATCAATTATTCGGAATAATGATAAATTAGTCAAATCTTAATCTTTTACAAATGCAGTTTTCAAAAATATTTCTTTCTATATTTGTTTTAGGAATAATATTTTCCATGGGTGTAACTAATGCCTTTGGACATGGTTTAGGATCTGAAATTATGCCTCCAGTAATGTTTGATTCCAAATTTGTTACCCTCGAAGTATCCTCAAGTCAAATTCCTGATACGGAAACAAGAGAATTCTCTTTCAATTTGTTTGATCTAGATACTGGAATTACTCTAAAAGATGTCACATATTTTATTATAGTAAAAAAAGGAAATCAGCAATTATTTGAAGGAACTTATCAAAGGGATGACGGTATTCTTTTGATACATTTCATTCCAACAGAATCAAAACAGATATCTGTAGAGGAGCAAGATGCTGAATTTTTTGGCTCCTTTTTTGTCCCTAACAAAATTATTAATGCCAAAAGTAATGTATTCAATTCAGGCGGTCTTTATACTTTTAAGGTAATAATAACTACTGCCGAAAGTTATTCAAATATTATTTCCCCGGCTATTGATTATGATGTTGGAGTATCAATTCCTAATAGAACATATCATAATATAGATGACGTTAATTTTGGGCAACAACAACTAAGCATTATCACGTACTATGATCTAATTAATGATAATTTCAATTATGATCCAGCTGTGAATAAAGTTAGTTATTCGATACCATTTGATTGGTCTAAGGAAAACATTGAACAAACTTCTGTAATACATCAAGAGATTATAATTCCAAAAACATTTGGTGATTTTTTGGTTTCTGAATTTACTGTTTATCTAAATGAAATTCTGCTTCCTGAAACAGTGATCAACATTGATGATTTTTCAAATGAGGTGAGAATTATTCATATTGTAATTAGTCAAGATGAATTGAAAAAGATATTTGAAAACAGATTGGTGAATGAATTTGACACGACTCTTGAGTTTGAAGTTAAGCCCAGTAGTAATGATCTTCCGTTGACTGGTGTTACAGAAAATGGTCAATTCAAAATTAATCTGAGCTGGGAGCCTCAAAGCATAGAATCTGGTTCTAAAACTTTATTCATATTTGATATTATGGACATATTCTTAATAGATAAACTAGTTTCGGTCAGCTACGATTTCTCTATAGTTTATGACGCTAAGAAAATTTTTGAAAAAAGTGGTAATAGTTCTAATACAAAAGGTAAACATGATAAAATAGAGTTTATTATTCCGGATTATGTTACAGGTCCAATAATACTGCAGTTTGAAAACTTGAGTGGTAATGAACTTGCTAACGCGTTTCTTCCAGTTGTTGTAAACAGAATGTATAGTGAAATTTCGATGCCAGACTGGATTAGAAATAATGCAGGTTGGTGGGCAACTGATAAAATTGACGATTTGTCTTTCTTACAAGGAATTCAATACCTTATCAAGGAGAAAATTATGATAATTCCACAGACGGGAAATTCATCTGATACTAATGCTACTCAATCAGTTCCGGTATGGGTAAAAAATAATGCAGGTTGGTGGGCTGAAGGTGAAATAGATGATAAAACATTTGTTTCAGGAATTCAATATTTGGTCAAAATAGGAATAATCAAAGTTACTTAAAATTCAACGGGTCTAATGGGATTCGAACCCATGACAGCCGGATTAAAAGTCCGGTGCGCTACCTGGCTGCGCTATAGACCCTGAGCAAGATGTCAGAATTGTATAATTTAGTCTTTTACAGATTAACAAAACTGGAAACTTTAAAATTAACAGATTTTGTCGAGTAGTTAAGCCCTTGTAGTATAGTCCGGTCTAGAATTCGGCCCTGTCACGGCTGAGACGCGTGTTCAAATCCCGCCGAGGGCGCCATTATTTTATTAAGGAAAAAATTTCGTCTAAAATTTCTTTACTTGCTGCAGCAACGAAAGATAATCGTGTTTCATAGCTGATATCCGAATCGAGTGGTTCAAGGTTTTCATCTAACAATAATCCTCCAGCCTCTTTTACCAAAAGATATCCAGCAGCTATATCCTGAATCCTAATCCTTTTTCTGAAATCAATGAAAACATCAATCAGTCCTTGTGCAAGAAAAGCCATCTCTAATGCGTTTGCCCCCAAATGCCTCACATGATGATGCCTTTCAAAAATAGGAGTAAACTTCCGAATTAATTCTGGCGATGAGGCTGAAGTATTAATTCCAATAACCTTGTATACCGGTTTTTCCTTATGGACAGAAATTGATTTGCCGTTTAGAAAAGCACCTTTTCCTTTTGATGCCCAGTAAATATCACCATTTGAAAGATTGGTAATCGCGGCATCCGTAACAAAGCTTAGTTTTTCATCTGTAGCAAATGCAAGTGAACAGCAAAAAAATGGTAACCCTCTTACAGCATTTGTTGTTCCATCAATCGCATCCATTATTATGAATCCCTTGGGGTTTGTAGACAGTTCAACTCTGCCACACTCTTCTCCAAGCACTACACAATCAAAATTTATCTCCTTGAGATGATCAATAACCGTCTTTTCGGCAACAATGTCAATATTTCTTGAAATATCTCCTCCCGCACCCCTTCCGAAATCACCAGCCATGGCCTCATTGGTTCCTGCCAGATCCTTGACATTTTCATATACAAGTTTTGAGATAGTGCGAAGAATCTCAATTGTCTCCATAAATTCCCTCAAATGAAACGTAATTTAAGTGAAAAATTTTTGAAGGCATAAATATCAATTTAGAAATGTCGTTATGTGAGTGGCAAAGATGAATCTGTTACTAGTAAAAACTCTCTAATGGGTACAAAGTCTGGAAAGAAAATTCTGAAACAGGCCTTATTCAAATCTAAAGGATACAGGCAATTTAACCAATACAAAGAGGAATATGAAACAAACTTTCCAGAATTTGTTAAACGATTTACAAATGATATGTTACAGCAAATTAAAGATGATTCTTCACCTAACACCACACAACAAAAATTTGGCGAGGAGGTAGGCTCAACTGAAATCATTTTAAACTCGTCACAAATAGATCCAATTAAATCAAAACTGGAAAGGTTTGATGTGTTAAATGACAGAGTTTTAAGAATTCTAAACTCCAATTTTGTAAAAATGACTTTTCCTGTATTCAATGCATTGTTTGATGCGTCAACAGAATATTTTCAGGATGACAAAGATCCAAAACTCAGAGAATATGTTGTTGAAGGGCATATAATTGCAATTGATCTAAGTGAACCAATGGACAGAATTGTTGACAGGGATGAAGATTTGGAATATTTGGACGATTATAAGTTGATGAACCCATACATTCTAAAGTTAGCCCGTGACAAAATTGCAAAAGGTGGAGAGGAAGTCTTAAAACAATTTGAGATTGGATTCAAAGATGCTCGAGATGGGCAATATCTTGATACTAAGTTAAAACAAAATCCCACTTCAATTACAGAAAAAGAACTTGATGAAAGCTACAAAAAATATCGATCTGTTATGGGCACTGCGGGTCGTAATATGGCACTTTCAAGGAAACCACTCGGAGAAATATTTCAAATTGGGATGGGTAAAGCTTCAGAATCGGTTGGGTGTGGGAATGAAATCGAAGATTCTATTAGAGACAAGACTGTAAAAATTCCGTCATGGCCTCTGTATTACAGTTTATTGGAAAAAGATGTTAGGATAGGCTTTGAGGTCACGATGAAAAAAAGTTATGCCTATCTAATTGATGCAAGAAAGACTCTTGATAATCTTCCTGAAAATTTTTCTCATAAAAACTTTTTAGAATTTTTGTTTTTAACAGTTGAACATTACAACGAGTTTTGGTTCAAGAAATTGGAGAAATTAAATATCTGGTCAGAACTTACTGCTAATCTGCCAAAGTGATTTTAAATGATGTGGTCAGAAAAATATCGTCCAAAAAATATTCTTGATTTAGTTGGTAATGAAGAACCTAGAAAACTATTAGTTGAATGGTTTACAAAATGGAAAAAGGGTATGAAACCAATTCTCCTAGTTGGTCCTCCTGGTATTGGAAAAACAACTTTGGCTAATCTTATTGCAAAGCAGTATAATTATGATCTGATTAGTCTTAATGCAAGTGATGTAAGAAGCAAACAAAACATTCAAGAAATTTTAAATCCAGTTTTGGGAAATCAGACTATTTTTGGAACTCCAATGATTTTCATAGATGAAGTAGATGGTGTACATGGAAGAGCAGATTATGGTGGTGTTGAGGCCATAATCAAAATTTTGAAGGAATCTACTGTACCAATAATTCTTGCTGCAAATTCTGATTTGTCAAAGAAAATGCAAAATATTAAAAAATCTGTACAAACTATTCAATTTAGACCATTGCCTCCAAGGCTACTGCTGTTTTATCTAAATAAAATATTACAATTAGAAGATGCAAAAATTAGCACAGATTCTTTGATGAAACTTGTCAAGGAATCAAGAGGTGACATACGATCTATGATTAATTTTGCTCAAGCTTTGGTTACTGGATATAACCCTCCAACTGAAAAATCCTTCGAGGTTTTGGACGTTGAAGGAGGTGTGAATTCATTTTACAAATCAAATTCAGTTGATGAAGCAAGATCTATTTTATATTCACTTAGAATAAATCCTAGAGATAAAATTAATGCGTTTTATTCAAGTATCATAACAAGTAAGATGAATGTTGATGATATGCAAAAATTTTTGCAGATAATTTCTAGTGCTGATATGTTGTATGGAAAAATTATGAAAACACAACAGTGGAGACTACTACGTTATCTCGATGCAATACTTTTAGGATTATACAAAAAAAATCTTCCAATTCGCTATTCAAAATATAATCTTTCATGGCCGATCCTGAATAGAATAAGATGGGATGGTGCAAAAATCAAATCATTGATGGAATTATTTGTAAAAGATATGCATGTTTCAAAAAGTACTTTCTCATCTATTTGTTTGGGATTTTTGTTATTTTGCGTAAAAAATAAAAAAATCGACTTGGAATTGGATGAATCGTTACAGGAAATAATTCAAAAGGAGATTGAGTTGATAAAATGAGTTGGATAAAAATCACAATGAAATTTGATGGCACGTGTATTGTTTGTAATCAAAAAGTCAAAGCGAAGGATATAGGATTATGGTCTAAAGGTGTTGGTGTAAAACACGAAAAATGTGCCGAAAAAAATGAAGAGCTGAAATGTATTATGTGCGGTGGTTTAGCGGGATGTATTAGCTGTGAGTTTATTAAAGAATGTGATCTACAGGTTGTTTCAAAACTATGTATCTGCAAAAAATGTGAACAGGAGCAAAATTCGTTCGATTTTTACAAAAACTCGGTTATGAAAAAATTTCCTGTGCTAAATCTTAAAATTTAAGCTTTTTAGATAAATTCCATGTCTGAAGATGAAAAAATGGAACCTGTGACACTCTCAGAAGCTGAAGCTGAAGCAGCTAGGGCTAAAGCAGAATTTGATGAAGCCAAAGCAGAAGCAGAAGAAGCTAAACCTGATGATGGCACGTTAAGACAAACAACAATTTCGGATGCATTGGTAGCGTCAGAGGTTGCAGCTAATGCAGAAGCGGTTTATGAAGCTGCAAAGGAAAAATTAAAGGCAGCAAGAGTAGCGTCAGAGGCTGCATGGAAAGCAGGTTATGAAGCTGCTAAAGCGCAAGTGGGAGAAGTAGATCAAACAGGTAAATTGTTTACTAACAAACGCAAGCAAGAGCGAATATTCAGACGAGAAATGGGAGAGCCCGAATTTTTCTTATTTAACAAGGATGTTTCAATAATTAAAATACGCACACAAGATGAAGAGGAAGAGATCTCAAGAAAAGCACAAATTCCGAAAGATCAAACTCCAAAATATAATCCAGAACATATACTTAGCCCTGAATTCAATGGTGGTACAAATTACGAATCTGGTATACAAGATTTAGTAGATAAAGCTAAACTGAAACTTGAAAGGCTTCTAAATGATCCTAATGCCAATTTAGAAGAAGTTGAACTTGTGAAACTTGAACTTAAAAAACTAGATTATTTATTTGAAAATTATAACTTGGGAATGAATGTGTTTAGAACTGCAAAAGGTGGAAGGGAAAAAATTAAAGAGTAAACGGTGACCAGAATGAGTAAAAATAATTTTCAAATCATGAATGCAAGAGTCACTTTTAGAAATATGCCACTTTACAAGTTGGCAAATTTTTCATTCAAAGATATACCTGCTGCATGTAAATCTTTTAAGGAAAATGCTGGTGCCTTGGAATGTGTAATTGTTCAAACATCAAGTAGAATTGAAGTTTTTACTGTTGGAAGTGTGTATACAGGAGAAATACCTGATGCTAGAAGAGTTGAAGGAAAAAAACTTGATGTAAGTAAAATACTAAAAACATGGTCATCGCTTGCAGATCTAGACCAATTTGATCTTGACCACTGGGACCAAACTCTTGAGATTTACAAGGATTCTGATGCTTATGAACACCTGATAAGATTAGCATCTGGTCTGGAATCACTAGTTGTTGGAAAGGAAGAAATCCTCAGTGAATTAAAAAAATCAATTTCAAGTGCAAAGGAGGCTAAAACATCTGGTAAGGTATTGGATAAACTGTTTGATACTTGTATACGAATTGCCACTAGTATTAGAGATTCTAGCGGAATTGATAAAGGAATAGAATCAGTTGGTGAGAAAGCTGTTAAACTTGCTGAACAAAGTATGGACAATGTAGGATCAAAACATGTACTGCTTATAGGCACAGGCGAAATAGCTGGCTTAGTTGCAAAGTCTCTTAATAAAAACGGCTATGCATTTGATGTTGCAAGCATGACCATAGAACGAGCCACAGGTTTTTCTAAAATTTTGGGTGGAAATCCAATAGAATTTAATGGTGTTTTACCTGGCTTGGATAAATTTGATATAATTTTTGTTGCAACTACTGCAGATGCTTTCCTAATTACTTTTGACAAAATAAACAAAATTATGAAAAAGAAAAAGAAAGGTACTCTAATTATGGATTTGTCAGAACCTAGAACAGTTGATGAAAAAATTGCTACTATTTCTGGAATTAAATTAGTGAATCCAGCACAAATTTCTGAAATGATAGAAGAAAGTACGAAAGCTAGAAAAAATGCAATTTCTGCTGCAGAGGGAATGATAAAAGAAGAACTTCCGATTATAGAGGCAACTATGAAGCAACTTGGCTCAGAACCATTGGTTAAAGCATAATTAGAAATCCTAAAAGGGCTAAGCATATTTTAATTTTTTATTGGGCCGGTCGTCTAGACTGGTAGGATACGCCCTTGGCATGGGTGAGATCGAGGGTTCAAATCCCTTCCGGTCCATTACATATTCTTTGAAACTTTGCTGATCAATAATAGTAATTCATCATCTGCGCCTTTAGTTAATTCCTTGACTTCACTAGAAAAAATATCACCATTAATCCTAAAAAATGCCTCAAGTGCACTTTTTCTAACTTCTAATACTTCATCAGTAAAACAATTTCTTATTTTCGTAGATGATTGAGTTGAATGAAGATATCCTAATGCACCCAAGGCGCAAGATCTAACCATTGCACTAGGGTCTATTGTTAACAATTCTAAAGAGAGTATTGCATTAGAATCTCTTCTATTTGCCAAAACAAGAGCTGAAAATCCTTTATCATTATTATTTTCCGAGCTTAGACTACATATAAGAAATTCAGAGATATTATTTTTGTTAAGTAAAAGTGAACTGAATGCCTCTCCCCTTACACTGATTTCTGGATCACTTAGCATTGAAATAATTTTTCTAATTATTTCTGGATCATTTGATTGGCTTGATGATTCTAAAACATTGATTTTATCGTCTTTAGAACCAGAATTTAAAATCTGAAATATTTTTGTAAGTTCGTTCATAAATATTTTATATAAGATTAGATATGTAAGAATTTCAATAAGAATGATTTTTTAGATGATATTCTTTCTTAGGTTTAAATTATAGCGAACATTATAATGCTCATGACAACCGATATTGCAGAAACATCCAATACAGCAGAAACATCCAATACAGCAGAAACATCCAATACAGCAGAAACATCCAATACAGCAGAAACATCCAATACAGCACAAACTGAATCATCTGGTCCAAGAGACACAGTCTTCATTGGTAAAAAACCATTGATGGCTTATGTTACAACGACGATAATTCAGTTGGCAACCCTACCAGCCGTAAGTATCAAGGCTAGAGGTATGAGTATTGGCCGTGCTGTTGACGTAGCACAAATCATATCACGTAAGACGGAAAACGCGGGATATAGTATTGGAAAAATTCAAATTGGCTCTGAAACATTAGAGTCAAAAGATGGAAGACCTAGGAATGTTTCCACTATAGAAATCGAAGTAAAGAGAAAGTAATCTAACTCTTTACCTGTTTCTTTTCTTTCATTTCTTGTAACGTTTTTCTAGTTTTGTATACTTTGATAGTTCAACAATTTCATTGAACTGATCAAAGTTAACCATTCTCTTTTTTGATTTCTTTGTAATTCCAAATCTTTTTAGCTCTTCCAATGTTTGAAATGTTGCAAACGTGTTTGAAAATAAAACTGATAGTGGATATAGAACTATCTTAAATCCCATACTATGTAATTTAGATTTAGAACTGATTGGTGTTGCACCACCTTCAATCATGTTTGCCACAAGTGGGGCATCAATAGAGTTTCCAATTTTTTGCATTTCCCGAATTGTTTTTGGCGCTTCAATAAATATTGCATCTGCACCAATTTTTTTATAAAATAATCCTCGTTCAATAGCTTTATCTAGCCCCTCGGTTGCTCTTGCATCAGTTCTAGCTACAATTATAAAATCTTTATTACTTCTCGCATCCAACGCTGCCTGCAATTTTTCTGCATACTCATCTTTAGGAATTACTTCCTTCCCTTTCATATGCCCACATCTTTTTGGCCATTTCTGATCCTCCAAAAATATTCCTGATGCTCCAGCTGTTTCTAACTCACGAACTAATTTGTTAACACTTAGTGCATTACCATAGCCAGTATCAGCATCTACTATAACTGGTATAGATACTGCATGACAGATTCTCCGTGCGTTATCTACTGTTTCAGTTGAACCAATAAACCCATAATCAGGCATACCTAAAAGAGTAGCAGATGTTCCATATCCAGTCTGAAACATTGCTTCAAAACCAACTTTTTCTACTATTTTAGCACCTATTGCATCATAAACTCCAGGTATAACTAGAGATTTTGATTTATCATTTAGGAGTTTTCTTATGCTTTTCACATATCATCATTTTTTTTAAATTATTTATTATTTAGTCTATTTTGAATTTCTTACCCACTTTTTTTGGTGGTTTTTCCATTTTTTCTATCTCAGACTTTAAGAATTTCTTATATTTTTCAATCTCCTCTTTTGACATTTGACCTACATTCTCACTTAGTATAGAACCTAAAGCATAAACTCGTTCTATCATATCAAGTGCTACAAACCTGCCTACATTACCAATTCTGAATAAAACGTCAAGCTGATTTTTTACAATGTTATTAATTGTTTCAAGATCATCTGCAGTTGTAGTACCTTTTTTTGTTATTTTATATTTACCACCAGTAGTTTCTTGAATCAATTTTTCATCCAATAGCCTTCCTAGCAATGGATAAATCAAACCTGGAGAAGGTTTCCATTTCCCCTCAGTTTGTTTTATAGCAAAATCAATAAGCTCTTTTCCTGTATGTGGTTTCTTTTTGAGTGTTTCAAGTATGAAATGTCGTGAAAATCCCCTTGGAACAGAACTACCAA
>Ga0257111_1000592_pt1 | contig 14906 bp, 17 predicted proteins | sample LP_taG_6_FD_191567 | JGI IMG/M metagenome (GOLD analysis project Ga0257111, IMG submission 191567) | Marine microbial communities from Northeast Subartic Pacific Ocean, Canada - LP_J_2015_P26_500m | ecosystem: Environmental > Aquatic > Marine > Oceanic | place: Canada: Northeast Subartic Pacific...
GCGTGGTGGATGCGATCGTGGCCGCAGCCCGCACCGAGAAGATCGGTGACGGCAAGGTCTGGGTCACCGACGTGGGCAACCTGGTCCGGATCCGTACCGGCGAGCGCGGCTCCGACGCGGTCTGAGCTCACACGGGAGTTCGCCCGGCTGCTGCCCGTCTCGTAGGGGCGGTACCGGGGCGGGCTACCGTCAGCCCCATGACCACCGATGAGAACCTGACCGGGAGCGACAGCCCGGAGGAGATGGTCCGGTTCGAGATCAGGAACCAGGTCGCCTGGATCACGATCCACAACCCGGAGAAGGGCAACGCCATCTCACCCGCCATGCGGGACCGGATGGCCTCCCTCCTCAACGGGTTGAACGGCCGCTTCGAGGCACGCTCCGTGGTCATAACTGCCACGGGCCGGAAGCTGTTCTGCCCGGGGGCCGACATCAGCGTGGGCCGTCAGGCCGCTCCACGACCGGACGGCGCCCCCGAATCGGCAGTCGGCGAGGCGCGACGGATGATGCTGGACGGCCAGCTCAAGTTGATGCCCGCCATCCTGGACTGCGAGCTACCGGTCATCGCCGCCGTCAACGGCACGGCCGCAGGCGTGGGTGCACACCTGGCCCTCTGCTGCGACCTGGTGGTCATGGCCGACCACGCCAAGTTCATCGAGGTCTTCGCACGCCGGGGCCTCGTGCCAGATGGGCTGGGAGCCTGGATTCTGCCCCGCCTGGTCGGCCTGCAGAAGGCCAGGGAGCTCATGTTCTTCGCCGAGGACATCCCCGCCGCCGAGGCCCTCCGCATTGGGCTCTGCAACAAGGTGGTTCCGGGCGACGACCTGGAGGACGCCGCCACTGACTGGGCCGAACGCCTAGCCGCTGGTCCGACCCGGAGCCTCATGCTCACCAAGTGGCTGGTGAACCGCTCCCTGGACGTCGACCGCCGGACGTTGGAGGACAACGAGGCCTGGGCCGTCGAGCTGAACTCCCGCACCCTGGACTCCCAGGAGGGCATCGCCAGCTTCCGCGAGCGACGCGATCCCGTCTGGCGCGGGTTCTAGGGAGGCGGCGCGACGATGATCATCCGAGTGGACGGGACGGGAGCTGTGCGTGTCGACGAGCACACAGTGTTCACCGACTTCCAAGTCGAGGCCCCGGACGGTTTCTCCGTACCCGACCTCGCCGCGATCCTCGGAGAGGGAACCCGGCCCGACGGTGGGCACCTCTGGATTGCGGAGTCGGCCGTTCGTCACTGGTTGGTAGGGCTGACCGACGACGACTGGGACGAGAGCTTCTCCGGAATGGTCTCCTACGCCCGCTCCAAGGGCTGGACCGACGAGGCCGGTACGCACCTGAGGGCCCACGTCGAGCACCCCGACTGACCGATCGTTGAACGGAGGCCCCGAATGGCCGAACTGACCGTCCTACACAACCCCCATTGACACGCCTCCAAGAACGCCTTGGCGGTCGCCGAGGAGCTCGGGGTGGAAGTCGACGTCGTCCTGTACATGAAGGAGCCGCCGGACGAGGCGCTCCTGGCCCGCATCGCCGCAGGGCTGGACGGCCCCGTGGAGGACCTGGTCAGGAAGGACTCGCAGTTCTCGAAGCTGGACCTCCTGGAGGAGGACTACGTCGGGAACCCGGGAGCGGTGGTCGAGTTGCTGGCTCGTCGCAGGGCGCTCCTGCAGAGGCCGGTCCTGGTGAGGGGCGAACTCTCGGGTGACGGGCCGCTGGTGGCCTGCGTGGGGCGGCCGAAGGCACGCCTCTACGAGTTCATCGGGGGGTCGGCCGGGTGATCCCCACCGCCGACATCTGCGACGCACACGGTGACGAGGTCCGGGTCCTGGTGGAGGCGTTCGGGTCCTACGGCGGTGCCACCTCATTCTCCGGACCGGTCAGCACCCTGGAGGTCTTCGAGGACAACTCGATGGTGCGCGATGCCCTGGAGGAGGACGGCGCCGGTCGGGTGCTGGTCATCGCCGGTGGTGGCTCGACCCGCTGCGCACTCGTGGGGGGAAACCTCGGCCAGCTGGCCGACGACAACGGCTGGGCCGGGATCCTCGTGGACGGTTGTGTCCGTGACGTAGGGGAGCTCCGCGGTACCACGATCGGAATCCGCGCCAGGGGGAGCAGCCCCCGCCGGAGCGTGAAGCTTGGCGCCGGGGAGAGGGACATGCCGGTGACCGTGGGAGGGGTGGCCGTGTCTCCCGGCATGTGGTTGTGGGCCGACGGGGACGGGATCGTCGTGTCCGATCAGAACCTGGAGGGGTAGAGCCGCTGCAGGCCCCGGTGGTCAGGCTCAGGCGAAGTCAGGAGGCCGTTTCTCAGCCAGAGCCCGGACCCCTTCGGCGTAGTCCGCGGTCCGCATGTGCTCGTCCAGCAGTGCGAGCGATTCGGTGACGGACGAGGCCACGTCACCGTGCAGGTCCGTGTAGACCTGCCGCCGGGTCGTCGCCAGGCTGGACCTGGCAACGGGCGAGAGGAACTCGTCGATCCAGTCGAGCGTGTGTGACAGCACGTCCGGGCCATCCGAGAGACCGTTCATGAGGCCCATCCCGAGGGCCTCGTCGGTCATCACCACCCGGCTGGTCAGGAGCATGTCGTTGGCGCGTCCCAGGCCGATGAGGCGCGGGAGCAGCCAGGACAGCCCGTACTCGGCCGGTAAGGCCAGCTTTCCGTGGGCGGTGGTGAGCTTGGCCCCGGGGACAGCGAACCGCAGGTCGGCGAAGCAGGCCAGCACCAGGCCCACCCCGGCAGCGGCCCCGTTGATGGCCGCCACCACCGGGGTGGCGAGGCCGAAGTGGTAGGCGAAGTCGGCGTCGAAGGCCGGGTTCACCCCGAAGCCCGGTGTCGGTATGTCGTCGCTGGTGCCCGGGTCGTACCCGCCCTTGGCTATGTGGCCGTCCAATGCTGCAGCGTCGGCGCCCACGCAGAACGCGCCGCCCTCCGGGTCGCCCGTGACGACGACTACCCGGACCTCCGGGTCGACATCGGCCCGGGCCAGGAGCCACCGGTACTCGGTGTGCATGCGTCCGGTCCAGGCATTCCGGCGATCGGGACGGGACAGGAAGATGACGCCGGTGGAGCCGACGGTCTCGTAGCGGGTCGTCCTGAGATCCACGCGACGACGCTAGCCCCGGGCCCACGCCAGACGACCAACCGTCCGCTTTCACCAACGCCACCGGCGACCGGTACGTTGGCCCACGTTGGCATCGAGCCCGATGCCCGAAGACGAAGGGGAGCCCCGATGCTCGCAGCGATCCTCATGGAATGCCCGACCGAGGAGTTGGTGGTAGCCGACGACGTGACCCTCAGGGACATGGCTCCCGGCGACGTGAAGGTGAAGATCGCCCACAGCGGCGTCTGCCATTCCGACCTGTCGGCCATGAACGGCACCATCCCGCAGATGCCGCCTGCCGTGCTGGGGCACGAGGGCGCAGGGGTCGTCACAGACGTCGGCGACGGCGTGACCCATGTCGTGCCCGGCGACCACGTGATCATCGCGTTCTCCCCTCCATGCGGCACCTGTCCGTTCTGCACCGGCCGCAACCAGCCCAACCTCTGCATCAACGGTCTCATCGCCATGGGCTCCAACCCGCAGTTCCGGCGGGGCGACACGGTCGTCGGCGCCATGACCGGCTGCGGCACGTTCGCCGAGGAGACCATCGTTCCCGGCATGGCTGCCGTGAAGATCGACAAGGACGTCCCATTGGACGTCGCCGCACTCGTCGGCTGCGGCGTCACGACCGGAGTCGGTGCCGCCCTCAACACGGCCAAGGTCACCCCAGGCTCGTCCGTGCTGGTGATCGGTGCCGGTGGGGTCGGCGTCGCTGCGATCCAGGGCGCCCGGATCGCCGGGGCATCGGCGATCGTCGCCGTGGACCTGCACGAGGGAAAGTTGGATCGGGCCAAGGCCTTCGGCGCCACCCACGGCGTGCTTCCCGCCGACCTGCCGGCGGCCATTGCCGAGGTGACTGGTGGCGAGGGCTTCGACTTCACCATGGAGTGCATCGGCATGCCGTCCACCATGCGCCAGGCCTTCGACATGACCCGACGGGGAGGCACCTGCTGCATCGTGGGCGTGGGTCGCGCCGAGGAGACCTTCGAGCTCTCGGCCTTCGAGATGTTCTTCTCGGAGAAGACCCTCATCGGCTCGATGTACGGCGGTGCCGACGTGCGCACCGACTTCAACCGCTTCCTTCGCCTCTACAAGGCCGGTCGTCTGGACCTTGACGGAATGATCACCCGGCGGATCCGCATCGACGAGATCAACGACGCCATGGCATGCATGGGCGATGCCGACGTGATCCGCCAGGTAATCGACTTCTAGTCCGGTTCCGGCCGGGCTGAGAGTGGATCTGGTCGGATCGTGACCGGCAGCGAGGTCTCCGGGCTCCCGCCCCTGCGGGCCGACCTGGTCATCGAGTACCCGTTCATACGCACCACCGGACCGGTGGTGGGTGCCTTCCTGACCGGCCTCCGCGAGGCGGTCCTGGTGGGAATCCGGCGTGCCGACGGCACGGTGATGGTGCCGCCAGCGGAGTACGACCCGGTCAGCAGCGAACCCCTCACCGAGGTGGTCGAGGTGTCCTCCACCGGCACCATCGTGTCGTGGACATGGGTGGACCCGCCCCGTCCCGGATCCCCGTGGGACAGGCCCCACGGCCTGGCACTCGTCCTCCTGGACGGCGCCGACACGCCGCTGCTTCACGGCGTCCTCGTGGATTCCCCCGAGGAGATGGCCACCGGCCTCCGGGTGGAGGCCATCTGGAAGGCCGAACGCGTTGGCCACATCACGGACCTGGCGGGCTTCGTACCAGCCGATCCCGTACCGGGGGAGGGGTCGTGACAGAGACGCCGATCCCCGACGAGCTCCCCGCCGACCAGGTCGCCGAGGGCATCCCAATCGACCTGCCTCCGAGGATCAGAGACGTCGAGCCGGTGAGATCGGTGCGTACCCCCATACGCCTGGAGTACGACTTCATACCCAGCGCAGCGGCCCAGCAGTACCTGCGTGCGTATGCCTCCAAGAGGATCCTCGGGAACCGCTCACCGGTCGACGGGGCCGTGTTCGTGCCGCCACGCGGCGTCGACCCCCGCAATGGCGTGGTGGCCGACGAGATGGTGGACCTGGTCGACTCCGGGCACGTCGGCAGCTTCTGCGTCACCCACCTGCCCATACCGGGCCGGAAGGACCTGCCGGTCCCGTACGTGAGCGCCTGGATCCACCTGGACGGCGCCGACATCGGCTTCCTGGGGCTGGTGGCCGGCTGTGCCGCGGCAGACGTGCGGATCGGGATGAGGGTTCGTGCGGTCTGGAAGCCTGACGACGAGTTGGGCGCCACCGCCGAGAACGTCCTGTACTGGGAACCCACCGGGGAGCCCGACGTTCCGGTCGCAGAGTCCGGCAACCGGGCCTGGGCACTGAAGCAGGCGGCAGCGGGCGGTGGCGACGGTGCGTGAGGTGGCCGTGGTCTCGTCGGCCGTGCACCAGGTGGAGGCACTCACCTTCACCACCGACGTGCAGCTGATGGTGCCGCTCATCAACGAGGCACGCAGCGCCATCGGCCTGACGCAGGCGGACATCGGCTTCACCTGTTCGGGGAGCAGTGACTTCCTGGCCGGACAGGGTTTCTCGTTCGTCCAGACGCTGGACGCCGTAGGGGCGTACCCGCCGATCAGCGAGAGCCACGTGGAGATGGACGGGGCATTCGCCCTCTACGAGGCATGGGTGAAGCTCCAGATCGGGGAGGTCGATACGGCGCTCGTCTACTCCTACGGAAAGTCCTCGCCCGGTTCACGACGTGACGTGCTGGCCATCCAGTTGGATCCCTACACGGTGGCGCCGCTCTGGCCGGACGCCCACGCCGTGGCCGCCCTACAGGCCCGCCTGCTCCTGGAGTCCGGTGCCGTGAGCGCCGAGGGGTTGGCCGAGATCGCCGTGCGGAGCCAGCACCATGCTGTCGGCAACCCCAATGCCCTCCGGGCCTCGGCGGAAGCCACGGTCGCCGGGCTGCTGTCCGAACCGGTGGTCGCCGACCCGCTTCGAGCATCCGACCTGGCCGCCGAGTCGGACGGTGGTTGCGTCGTGGTTCTCGCCGCCGGCGACCGGGCCCGCTCGCTGTGCGAACGCCCGGCGTGGATTCGCGGCATCGACCATCGAATCGACGCCCATGCCCTGGGCGTCCGGGACCTCACCCGGGCCCCGTCGGCCGCACTGGCGGCGGAGAAGGCCGGGGCGGGAGACGATCGCCTGGACCTCGTCGAGCTGCACGGGCCGACCACCAGCCAGGAACACATCCTGGCCACCGAGCTGGGCCTGGGGGCCGACACCGTGGTCAACCCGTCGGGTGGGGCGTTGGCTGCCGACACCCTCATGGCGGCCGGGCTGGTCCGGATTGCCGAGGCCGCTCGGCGGGTCTCTGCCGGTGAGGCGGACCGGGCCCTGGCCCACGCCACCTCGGGCCCCTGCCTGCAGCAGAACCTGGTCTGCGTCATGGAGGGGGAGTAGCGGTGGGCGGAGAGCGCACGGCGGTCCTCGGGGTGGGACAGACCCACTACCGGTCCACCCGCGGCGACGTCTCGATGGCCGGACTGGTCCGGGAGGCGGCCATGCGTGCACTGGCGGACGCAGGCCTGGACTGGTCCGACATAGACGCCGTGGTTATCGGCAAGGCGCCTGACTTCTTCGAGGGCCTCATGATGCCCGAGCTGTACCTGGCCGACGCCCTGGGTTGTGTCGGCAAGCCGATCCTGCGGGTCCACACGGCGGGGTCGGTTGGTGGTTCCACGGCGCTGGTCGCCACCTCGCTCATCCAGGGCCGGATCCACCGACGGGTCCTGACCCTCGGATTCGAGAAGCAGTCAGAGTCAAACGCCACCTGGGCCCTCTCGCTGCCGCAGCCCTTCTCGGTCTCCATCAACGCCGGAGCGGGTGGTTACTTCTCGCCCATCATCCGCCAGTACATGGCCCGCTCGGGAGCCCCGGAGCTGGTCGGGTGCATGGTGGCGTTCAAGGACCGCCAGCACGCCCTATCCAACCCGTATGCCCACCTCCGCCAGCACGACCTGACGTTCGACCAGGTGGTGGAGGCGCCGATGCTGTGGGATCCGATCCGCTTCTCGGAGACCTGCCCGTCGTCGGACGGAGCGTGCGCCATGGTGCTGGGCGACGAGGCTGCCGGCGATGCATCTCCCCGACCGGTGGCCTGGGTCCACGGAACTGCCATGCGATCCGAGGCCAACAACTTCCCGGGACGCGACGAGGTCAACCCGCAGGCCAGTCAGGACTGCGCCGCGGACCTGTTCAGACAGGCTGGGATCAGCGACCCCCGGAGAGAGATCGACGTTGTCGAGATGTACGTACCGTTCTCCTGGTTCGAGCCGATGTGGTTGGAGAGCCTCGGTTTTGCCGAACGTGACAGGGGCTGGAGGATGGTCGAGGAGGGAGCCACCCGTCTGGACGGCGGCGACCTACCCGTCAACTGCTCGGGCGGCGTTCTGTCGTCGAACCCGATCGGCGCCTCTGGGATGATCCGGTTTGCCGAGGCCTCCCTGCAAGTCCGCGGAATGGCCGGCGACCACCAGGTGGACGGCGCCCGCATGGCCCTCGGCCATGCCTACGGAGGCGGTGCCCAGTACTTCGCCATGTGGGTGGTCGGTGCGGACAAGCCCTGACGGCCCGCCAGTGCCTACGATCTGACCGTCAGCCACGGCCGCCCGGGGGCGAGCCACCAACGGACCCGGGAGGGGACGCCATGCGAGTAGTCATCGACTTCGACCTTTGTGAGAGCAATGCGATCTGCATGCAGATCGCCCCGGACGTATTTGAGGTGCGTGACGACGACTTCCTCTACGTCCTGGAGGAGAACCCCGGCGAGGACCGCCGGGCTGTGGTGGAGCAGGCCGTCCAGCGCTGCCCCAAGCAGGCCATCTCGTTGGAGGACTGACGAGCGGTGCGTTCCGCGGTCACCATCGTCGGGGCGTCGCTGGCCGGTTACTGGGCAGCCGAGACCCTTCGTCGCGACGGCTTCGAGGGCAGGATCAGCCTGATCGGCGACGAGCACCACGCCCCCTACGACCGCCCACCGTTGTCCAAGAAGTACCTGGCCGGCGACTTGGACGACGACCGGTTGGCGCTCACGACGGCGGAGAAGCTGGCCGGCCTCCAGCTGGACCTGCGCCTCGGATGCAGTGCCACCGGGCTGGATGTGGCCGGCCGGACCCTTGAGGTGGGTGGCGTTGACGAACCGTTCGACGGCCTGGTGATCGCAACGGGGACCCGATGCAGGACCCTGCCGGGAACCGCCGGGCTGGCCGGCGTGCATACCCTGCGCACCCGCGACGACGCCGCGGCTATACGGGATGCCCTTGCGGACGGTGCCAGGCGGTTGATGGTGGTGGGCGCCGGCTTCATTGGAGCGGAAGTGGCCTCGACGGCGATCGGGCGGGGTGTCGAGGTGACCATGGTGGAGGCGTTGGAGGCACCGTTCGGACGGGTGCTGGGTGTGGAGATGGGTGCCGTGATGGCCGACGTGCACCGGCACCACGGCGTGGACCTGCGAACCGGCGTCGGCGTCGACGAGGTGCTGGGTGACGACCGCGTGGCCGGCGTGCGCCTCGCCGACGGAGCCACGGTGGACGTCGACCTCCTGGTCGTGGGCATCGGCGTCGTACCCAACACCGAGTGGCTGGAGGGTTCGGGCCTGATGCTGGACAATGGCGTGGTCTGTGACGGGACCTGCCTGGCAGCACCCGGCGTGGTGGCCGCCGGCGACGTGGCCCGCTGGCCGAACCCGCGCTACGGCGAGCTGATGCGGGTGGAACACTGGGACAACGCGGTCCAGCAGGGGGTCCACGCCGCCCGCCGGCTGCTGCAGTCCGATGAGGAGGCGACGTCATTCGCACCGGTGCCATGGTTCTGGTCCGACCAGTACGACCGGAAGGTCCAGTTGGCCGGCCGCCCACATCCGGACGACGAGGTGAGGGTCGTGGCCGGTTCGACCGCCGAGCACCGGTTCGCCGCCTTCTACGGGCGGGATGGTCGATTCAACGCGGCGCTGGGAATGAACCGGCCCAGGCAGGTCATGCAGTCCAAGGGCCTCCTGGAGGCGGAGACGTCGTGGGACGAGGCCCTGGCGTTCGCTGCCGAGTGGGACTGACCGACCCACATCTCAGCTGGACGGGGGTGCTCTTCACGGTCCTGGTCGTACTGACGGCAGGCTGCGGTGGAGCACCGCTACCGGCCCTCGACCTGGAAGCGATCGAGGCTGAGGTGCCCGCCCTGCTCGTGCCGGCACATCCGGGGGCCGTGGAGGAAGTGGACTGTGGTGACCCGGATCCCGATGGCCTGGGCCCCGTTGCATGTACGGCGATCCTGTCCGGCAGGGAGATTCCCGTCGTCGTGCACAGGCCGGCCCTCGACGGCAGGATTCGGGTTGAGTCACCGGTCATGGTCGTCGATGCCATTGAGGTGGCCGCCCGGTTGGCCGCCCGGTTGGAGTCCGACCTTGGCACGCCGAACCTGGCGCAGTGCACGCCGGCCTTCCGGGTGGCCAGCGAGGGGGAACAATTCTCCTGCACCGCCATAGGCCCCGAGGGTCGCACTCTTCTCCTCGTGGCGACCCTGCTCGGCGGTGACGGTTCGTTCCGCGTGGACCTGGACCTTCCCTGACCCCGACGGATGGATCAGCCCGCGAGCCGGTTCCCGAGGCCGAGGTTCACATGGCGGCGTTCGCGGTGCTGGGCGACCATCAACGCACCCTGGGGGGTCGGATGCTCGTCCAGGAACCGGTCCACGTCCGGGTCCGCGTCGGCTCCCAGGGCACGTATGCCCTCGAGCATCCGGGCGATGCCATTGGACGGCAGTCGGCCGGTCAGGTCCTCCCAGTGGTCAACCAGGTTGCGCCAGATGAGAGCCCTGTGGTGTGGGTGGGCCAGCAGCGAGCGGATCAGGAACGGGGCGTCCTGAGTGCGGATCGCGCCCCCGTGGACCTCGTCCAGAAGGGCCTCCACCTCCGTGAGTCCGGGGAACAGGGCCAGCGCCCGGAGGTGGCGCTGCTCCTCCTGAGAGGTCCCAGCGGCGTCGAACCGCCGCCGACAATCGGCCCGATCGGCGGAGTCGCCGTGGCTGGCCACGATGGTCACCACGGCGCCGTCCACGGCCGGGTCGGTAGAGGTGCCAGCGGACCAGCGGCGGCGGGCCTCGCCGATGACGCCCGGGTCGTCGGCCAGGGTGCCGGCGGCGACCAGTAGGACGCCCCGAAGCTGTCTGGTGCGGTCGTCCTCGCCGTCTGATGGCTCCCAGCCGAGGCGATGCACCATGCCCCCCAGCAGACCGGCCGCCTCCGCAGCCATCGTCAGGTGGCGGCCGGGTGCCACGAGGTTCATCGTGTAGAGGCCACGCAGCACGGCCTGCCAAACGGCCAGGTCCGGGTCGTCGGCGAACGCCGCCACGAACCCGGCGAAGGAAGCCGGGTTGTGCCTACCACCCAGCGTGGCGGCCCACCGGTCGTCGACCGACATGGCGCGTTCGACGGGGGTGAGCCTCCCCGGGTCGGGGGGTACGTCCACCTCGCTGCGGTAGAAGCCCTCGGCACCGACATTCAGGGTGACCAGCGGTCCCTCCAGGTCCAGCACCAGAGGACTGTCGCCCAGGAGGATTCGTTGCTCGCCAACCGTGGTCCTGAGTCGCACCGGCACCTCCCAACGAGCGTCGTCGTCGACACCGTCGTAGCGGAACCGTCGCTGCACGAGGGTGCACCTGCCACCCTCGACGGTGCCCTCCACGACCGGAAACCCGCCCCGGAAGATCCAGGCGTGCATGAGGTCGCCAACGGGCTGTCCGGATGCCTCCTCGAGGGCGGTCCAAAGGTCCTCGTTGTCGGTGTTCCCACCGAGGTGGGCCGACAGGTAGCGATGCACGCCATCCCGGAACACCTCCTCGCCCAGGAACTGTTCCAGCATCCTCACCACCGCAGCGCCCTTCTGGTACGTGAGGAGGTCGAACATGGACTCGGCATCGGCCGGCGTGACCACCGGGTACTCGATCGGTCGTGTCGAGGCGAGGGCGTCGATGTCCAGCGCCGCCGCCCGCGCAGCTCCGAAGCCAGCCCAGACGTCCCAGTCGGGGCGCCAGGCCTCCACGGCCTTCATCTCCATAAAGGTGGCGAAGGCCTCGTTCAGCCAGATTCCGTTCCACCAGCGCATCGTGACCAGGTCGCCGAACCAGAGGTGGGCCAGTTCATGGCTGATGACCGCCGCCACGCTCTCCAGCTCGTGCTGGTCAGCCGAGGTGGGGTCGACAAGCAGGAGTACCTCCCTGAACGTGATGCATCCCAGGTTCTCCATGGCCCCGAAGGCGAAGTCGGGGAGCGCCACCAGGTCCACCTTGCCCCCGGGAACGGCGATGTCGTACCAGTCGGCCAACCAACGCAGCGAGTGGGCAGCCACCTCCAGAGCGAATGCCGTCTGGTCGGCACGCCCCGGCGGGTGGATGATCCGGACCGGTACCCCGTCCACGTGGATCGGATCGGTGGCCTCAAGGGGGCCGACCACGAATGCGACCAGATAGGTGGACAGGGCGATGGTGTCGGCGAAGACCACCCGGTCGGTTCCGTCCTCCAGGGACGTACGGGAAACCTCGGCACCGTTGGACACGGCCAGGAGTTCCTCTGGCACCACCAGGGTGATCCCGAACGAGGCCTTCATGTCCGGCTCGTCGAAGCACGGGAAGGCCCGCCGGGCGTCTGTGGACTGGAACTGCGTGGTGGCGATGGTTCGCTCCACGCCGTCGGCACCGACCAGGGTGCTCCGGTAGAAGCCCCGCAACCGGTCGTTGAGCACCCCGGTGAAGGCCAGTTCCAATCGGACCCTGCCCGGTCGGATCCGGTCCACGGTGGTCAGGACGAGTCGTTCGGCCGACCCATCCATCGACACCGAGACGGGTGACCTCTCGCCTGCCACGAGGATCGAGGCTTCCAGGACCACCAGGTCGGCCGCGTTCATGACCATCCAGTCGGTTGGCTCCACCACGTCCACGTCGATCGCCACCGTTCCGGCGAAGGTGTAGTCGTCCATGTCGGGCTTCAGCTCCAGCGTGTAGTGCCGAGGGAGGACATGGCGCGGGAGTCGGTGGTCGGACATGGCGGGCGAGCGTACCGCTCCGCCGGTCACCCCTCCCTGACCGGAAGCGGGCATGATGGTTTGCCGCCGGCCCATCGGCGGTCGACGGCCTACCGGAGGAGCAGAGTGCCACCAGCAACCCTCGACGTCGTCGGCGTCGGCAACGCCATCGTCGATGTCCTGGCGGAGGTGGATGACGGCTTCATCAGCGAGCATGACCTCGCCAGGGGGGCGATGACCCTCATTGACAGGGCGCGGGCCGTGGAGCTCTACGCGGCGATGCCATCCGGACTGGAGGAGTCCGGGGGCTCGGCGGCCAACACCATGGTCGGCGTGGCGTCGTTCGGCGGTAGGGCCGCCTACATCGGAAGGGTCGCCGACGACTTCCTGGGAGAGGTCTTCAGACGCGACCTCCGCCGGGTGGGCGTCGCCTTCGACGTCCCCGGGGTGGTGGGCGAGGAGCCGACGGCCCGCTGCCTGATACAGGTCACCCCTGACGCCCAGCGGACCATGAACACCCACCTCGGGACCTCCTCCCACCTTTCCTCATCGGACGTCGACGTGGATCTGGTGGCATCGGCCTCACACCTCTACTGCGAGGGCTACCTGTGGGACACCGACGAGGCCAAGGGGGCCATCCGGTACGCCATGGACGTGGCGAACTCCGCTGGCCGGACCGTCTCGTTGACCCTCTCGGACGGCTTCTGCGTGGATCGTCACCGCGACGAGTGGCGTGAGCTGCTGGCTGGCCGTGTCGACGTCGTCTTCGGCAACGCCGGCGAGGTCTGCTCCCTGTTCGAGGTGACGGACCTGGACATGGCGATCCAGGCGCTGGCATCCGAGGTCGAGCTGGCCTTCGTGACGCTGGGGCCGCGGGGATCCCTGGTGGTGAGCGGTTCCGATCGGATTCCGGTGGCCGCCGACGAGCTGCATGCGGTGGTGGACACCACCGGTGCAGGCGACCTGTACGCCGCAGGGGTCCTCTTCGGGTTGAGCAGGGGGGCGGCCCCTGACCATGCCGCCAGGCTCGGCAGCATCGCCGCCGCCGAGGTCATCAGCCACCTGGGGGCCCGCCCCCGGATGGACCTGGTCGCCGTGGCGAAGTCCATCCTGGGCTGAGGCCCGTCGGAATCAGGGCGGCTCCGATCAGGTGACCCACCGGCCCCGGCAGTACCGTCCGGGCCATGAGCGACGGCTACACCTGTTTCGACATCCAACTGGAGGACGGCGTCGCCACGGTCACCATGAACCGTGGCGAGCAGCTGAACACCATGGTCCCCGCCTTCTGGGAGGAGCTCCCGACCCTGGTCCGCGAGCTGGACTCCTCCGGAGGGGCGCGCGTCATCGTGCTGGCCTCCACCGGACGCCACTTCAGTGCCGGCATGGACCTGGCGGTCTTCGGTGATCGACCGGACGGGAACGCCAAGGCGGGGTCCGGGCGCCTCCGGGCCAACATGCGGGCCAACCTGCTGCACCTCCAGGAGACGTTCTCCGTTCTCGAGAAGGCACGCATGCCCGTCCTGGCGGCCATCCAGGGAGGCTGCATAGGCGCGGGGGTGGACATGGTCACCGCCTGCGACATGCGGTATGCCACCGAGGATGCCTTCTTCTGCATCCAGGAGATCAACATCGGCATGACGGCCGACGTCGGGACCCTCCAGCGGCTCCCCAAGCTCATACCCGAAGGCGTCTGCCGTGAGCTGGCCTACACCGGGCGCCGGATGCCTGCCGCCGAGGCGAAGGCCGTCGGCCTGGTCAACGAGGTGTTCGCCGACCACGAGGAGCTCCTGGACGGGGTGCGCGAGATCGCACGGACCATCGCCTCCAAGTCACCGCTGGCCATTTACGGGTCCAAGGAGATGATCACCTACACCCGTGACCACTCCACTGCCGACTCGCTCGACCACATCGCCACCTGGCAGTCCGGGATGTTCCAGCCCAGCGAGATGATGGAGTCCTTCGCTGCGCGTGCCGAGAAGCGCGACGGCGACTTCGAGGACCTGCTGCCCTTCGAGGGTGGCGTGGACCAGGGAGTCGGCTGACTCCGGGCGTCCGGACCGAGGTCCGGCACGGACCGTGTCACCAACGTCCCAACCGGTCCGGATCGGGTCGGCTACCGCCAGGCGGATCGCCCTGGCCGCCCAGGGTTTCGCAGACCCGCCACCTGCCGGTCGGGTCGACGTGCGTCACTTCCGACGGGTGCTGGGTCGCATGGGGCTCCTTCAACTGGACTCGGTGCAGGCCGTCTGCCGATCCCACTACCTGCCCGTCTACAGCCGTCTCGGGCCCTACGACCGGGACCGCCTGGACGCGTGGCTCTGGCACTCAGGGGAGGTGTTCGAGTCCTGGTCGCATGAGGCCTCGCTCGTTCCGGTCGAGCTGGAGCCGCGGCTCCGGTGGCTGAAGGACCGGGCCCGATCGGGCGGCACCTGGCCCGGCCTGGCCGCCATCGCCGAGAAGCGGCCCGACTACGTTGCCGCCGTCCTTCGGGAGGTGGAGCAGGGGGGCCCTGTGACAGCGGCCGGCCTGAGCGATCCGCGCCCCCGCACCGGCACATGGTGGGACGGTCGGTCGGACGGAAAACGGGCGGTGGACTGGCTGTTCAGGGTCGGCGACGTGGGGAGCCGGCGCGTCGGGAACTTCGAGCGGTCCTACGAGGCATTCGCCGGGGTGGTTCCGCCCAGGATCCGCAACCAGTCCACGCCCGGGGCTGACGAGGCGCAGCGGGCCCTGCTGGAGATCGCCTGCAGGTGCCACGGAATAGGCACGGCTGCCGACCTCGCCGACTACTTCCGGAT
>Ga0257111_1000599_pt1 | contig 14849 bp, 11 predicted proteins | sample LP_taG_6_FD_191567 | JGI IMG/M metagenome (GOLD analysis project Ga0257111, IMG submission 191567) | Marine microbial communities from Northeast Subartic Pacific Ocean, Canada - LP_J_2015_P26_500m | ecosystem: Environmental > Aquatic > Marine > Oceanic | place: Canada: Northeast Subartic Pacific...
TGCGCGCACACAGACAGACCCTGCAGATCATCTTTCAGGATCCCTTCGCCAGCCTCGATCCTCGAGTCCGGGTCGGAGCATCGGTGGCCGAGCCCCTGACGGTCCACAAAGTCGCCACTAAAGAGGAGGCGACAGACCAGGTGCGTCAGCTGTTCGAGCTGGTCGGCCTTGAACAATCGATGCTGAACAACTACCCCCACCAGTTCTCTGGTGGCCAACGCCAGCGAGTGTGTATTGCACGAGCCCTAGCACTGAAGCCCGAACTAGTCATTGCCGATGAGGCCGTATCAGCCCTTGACGTGTCGGTTCAGGCCCAGGTCATGAACCTGATGCTGGAACTCCAGCAGGAGATGGGGCTGTCCTATCTGTTCATCAGCCACGACCTGGCTGTCGTGGAGCGCATCGCCCACCGGGTGGCCGTGATGTACCTGGGCCAGGTAGTCGAACTCGGGTCACGCGAACAGGTGTTCCGGGACCCCCGGCACTCCTACACGGCACGCCTCCTGGGTGCCGTGCCGATCGCCGATCCCCGGCAGCGCACCGAACGACCGCTCATCACCGGCGAGATCCCCAGCCCGGTCTGGCCTGCGGGAGAAGGACCCGAGCTGGTCACCTACACCGAGGTGGAACCCGGGCATCTGGTTGCTCAGGAATAACTCGCGGTAACCGGTTTCAGCAGTGCACCTGCTCGCCGGGTGCCGCGGGCGCCGGGCGGTGCAACACCGCTGACTCGTAGGCCAGCAGAGCCGACTCCGGGTCATCGGGATGCACCTGACCGGTGGTATCGACCAGCCAACTGTGGGTATCGACGTCGGGCCCCGGGAAGATCAGCGTCGCCGGGCCCAAACCAGCCCCTGATCCAGCCGTGGCATCCGTGACGCGCGTGGCACCGTCGAGGTTCCGGAGCGTGCCGTTGCCCGGGGTGCATCGGAAGGTGGCCGCTCCGGCATCCCAGACGACTGCCACGTGAACCACCTTGGAGGTGCCGTCGGGTGACACGGTGACCAGAAATGCTGCCGTGCCGTATTCCTCCAACCTGGCGGGGACGTCAACGACCGACACGGGAATGCTCACAGCCGGACGGTAGCCCAGTCTCCCGTCGCCCTCCCCGAAGGTTCGAAATCTCCCTGCTCGCCGGACTCCCCGACCGACGGGCATCTCCGAGTAGCGCAAACACCAGTTTTTTGATTAGTTTTTCTGGTATGAGCACCTTTCGTATGGGAGAAGCAGCGCAACTGCTCGGCGTAAGTCCGGACACCGTGCGTCGTTGGGCCGACGCGGGACGCCTGGCCACCGGGCGAACCAGCGGGGGCCATCGCACGATCGCCGGCACCGAACTGGCCCGCCTGGCCCAGGACCTGGCGACCGAGGGGACACCTCCACCCGAGGGCGACACCGGCGCGGCACTGTCGGCTCGCAACCGGTTCACCGGCTTGGTGACACGAGTGGTCCGGGACGGGGTCATGGCCCAGGTGGAAATTCAGGCTGGCCCCCACCGCGTGGTGTCGCTGCTCTCAGCCGAGGCTGTCGACGAGCTGGGCCTGGAGCCCGGCGTCCTGGCTGTGGCCGCCGTCAAGGCCACCAACGTGGTCGTCGAACGCCCCCGCTGACCGGACACCGGCCCCCTCTCGACTGACGATGTGGACCCACCCGCCCTCTGGGGCGATCCTGTTAGCCGTCGTGGCCTCGATGGTCGCCGCGGGATGCACCGAGGTTCCAGGCGACACGGCACTGACCGTCTTCGTGGCCTCGTCGTTGACCGACGTGGCCGCAGACCTGACCGACGAGTGGACCTCGACATCGGGCGTGGGCGTGGAATTGGTGGTGGGCGGATCCAACCACCTGGCCGCCCAGGTGCGTGACGGCGCGCCCGCCGACGCGTTCCTGACCGCCGACGCTGAACTGTTGGACGATCTTCAGCACCGGCTTCTCGCCAAACCGGTGACAGACCAGACGACAGACTGGATGGCGGACCGCGTGCCGACCATCATCCACGACCTGGCCATCAACCACCTCGTGGTGGCCCGGCCCACAGCCGGACCGGAACGTCGCCCGGCCGATCTGCGCGACCCGTCATTGGTGCTGGTGGCCTGCGCCGCCGGGGTCCCGTGCGGCGATGCTGCGGCGGCCCGCTTCGGCGACCTCCCCATCGACTCGTTCGAACCCAGCGCACGGGCCGTGGTCGCCCGACTCGCCCTCGACGAGGCGGACCTCGGCATCGTCTACGCCACCGACGTTGCGGCCCATACGGGGCTGGCCCAGGCATGGCCTCAGAAACCGACCTGTCCCTGCATCACCTACGCTGCCGCCAGCCTGTCGCCGTCCGGGAATCCGTTCGTGGCGTTCCTGACCAGCGACCGGGCCCGGCAAATCCTCACCGAGCACGGATTCGCCGCGGGGCCACCCCGATGACCCGACCGCCGAACGCTCCCCGGTCGGTGCTGGTGGTCGCCGCGTTGGCCGTGGCCTTCCTCACCCTCCCAGTGCTGGCGCTGCTGCAGCGGGCGCCGTGGTCTGGTCTGGCCGACCTTCTCCGGCGGCGCGAGGTGGTCGAGGCCCTCGGGGTGTCGCTGCTGGTCAGCCTGACGGCCGCCGGCATCGTCCTCGTGCTGGGAACACCGCTGGCCTGGGTCCTTGCCCGGGTCGACGTGCCCTTCCGGCGTCTCGTCCGGACACTCGTGGTCCTGCCCATGGTGCTGCCGCCGGTCGTCGGCGGCACCGCTCTGCTGTTCGCTCTGGGCCGCCGCGGCCTGGTCGGCCAGTGGCTGGAACGGTGGTTCGACGTGACGCTGCCGTTCACCACGGCCGGTGCCGTGGTGGCCGCCACCTTCGTGGCCCTCCCCTTCTACGTGATCACCGTAGAGGGGGCGCTGCGTACCTCCGGCGAGGACCTCGAACAGGTGGCCTCAACGCTGGGTGCCGACCCGCTGACCGTTCTCCGACGCATCACCCTGCCCCGCCTGATCCCGGCCATGGGCGCCGGCCTGGCCCTGGCATGGGCCCGGGCCCTTGGCGAGTTCGGAGCCACCATCACGTTCGCCGGCAACCTGCCGGGACGGACCCGAACCCTGCCCTTGGCCACCTTCCAGGCGCTCGAATCCGACCCGGAGGCCGCCGTGGCCCTCAGCCTCGTACTGCTGGCCGTGTCGCTGGCCGTTCTGCTCCCCACCCGCCACCGTTGGCTCCCCACACGATGAGCACGATGCCACCCGGCCCGAAACCAGATCCGCGACCAGATCGGGAATCCTCCCCGGAGCCGGTGCTGAAGCTGGACGGCACCGCCACCGTCGGCGACCTGGTGCTCCGGGTGGCCCTGGAGGTGATGCCCGGCGAGCTGGTGGCGGTGGTCGGCCCCAACGGGGCGGGCAAGACCACGCTGCTGCGACTGCTGGCCGGGCTGGTCCGCCTCAACGACGGACGGCTGGACCTCGGTCGCCGCACCGTCGACGACGGCTCAGACCGGGGCTTCATCCCCGCCCATTCTCGGCAGATCGGCTGGGTGCCCCAGGACCGCCTGCTGTTTGACCACCTGACGGTGGCCGCCAACGTGGGATTCAGCCCCCGCTCAACCCCCGACCGGGTGGATTCCCTCCTGACAGCGCTCCACCTGCAGGACCTGGCAGGTCGTCGGCCCAACGAGTGTTCCGGCGGCCAGGCCCAGCGGGTCGCCGTGGCCCGCGCCCTGGCCGCTAATCCGGACCTGCTCCTGCTCGATGAACCGTCCACGGCGCTCGATGCCGGGTCCCGACGGCGAATCCACGCCCTACTGGGCGACCGGGACCGACGACCAGCCACCCTGCTGGTCACCCACGATCCGGCCGAGGCAGCCGACCTGGCCGATCGAGTTCTGGATCTCACCGCCGGTCGGATCGCCGGAACCCCACCGCTCTAAGGTCCGGGCCGTGGACAGCACCTCCGGACAGGCCCCAGACGGGGCACTCCAACGGTTCCGCCTGGACGGGCGGGTCGTGGTGGTCACCGGCGCCAGCTCGGGCCTCGGCGAACGGTTCGCCCGGGTGTTATCCGACGTGGGGGCCCGGCTCGTGCTGGCCGCCCGTCGCACCGAGCGCATCCAAGCCCTGGCCGACGAGCTTCCCGATGCACTGGCCGTCAGCGTGGACGTGGCGGCCGACGACGGGCCGCAACACCTCATCGACACCACCATCGACCACTTCGGTCGGATCGACGTACTGGTGAACAACGCGGGCATCTCACGGGTCGTTCCGGCCGTCGACGACGACCTGGACGGCTTCCGCCACGAGCTGGCCGTCGACCTGGTGGCCCCCTACGAGCTGGCCCGGCGTGCCGCCCGGTGGTGGATCGCCGAGGACCACCCGGGCGTGGTGGTCAACGTGGGTTCGATCCTGGGCCAGGTGTCCGGCGGTCGCCTCCGCGTACCCGGATACGCCGCAGCCAAGGGAGGCCTCCACAACCTGACCCGGGAGCTGGCCGTGCAGTGGGCACGAAAGAACATCCGGGTCAACGCACTGGCCCCGGCATGGTTCGAAACCGAGATGAACTCCGACGACATGTTCCACACCGCCGCGGGTCGGAGCTACGTCGAGTCCGGCACGCCGATGGGTCGGGGCGGGCTGGCCCACGAGTTGGACGGCGCCCTGCTGCTCCTTGCCTCGGACGCCGGCTCCTACCTCACCGGACACATCCTGGCCGTCGACGGCGGCTGGACGGCCGTCTGATGCGGGCCAGCCGACTGACGCGGCTCACCTGAAACAGCCGCCCGGACCGGCGCTACCGGATCGGGGGCGCCAGCCCCAGAGACTCCTGTAGGAACGCCAGTTGCACCAGTAGCAGATTTTCGGCCACCTCGACCTGGGGGGTCATGTGGGTGACCCCCGACAGCGGCAGGACCTGATGGCGCCGCCCGGCCTCCAGCAGGGCCCGCGACAGGGCGAGGGTGTGGGCGACCACCACGTTGTCGTCGGCCAACCCGTGGACCAGTAGAAGCGGGCGATCCGGCACGTCGTCCCCACGGGGCGCCCAATCCTCGGCGGAACACAATCCACTCCGTAGGTAGTTCCCGGGCTCGATGTCCGGATGCCCCAGGTAACGCTCGGTGTAGTGGGTGTCGTAGAGGCGCCAGTCGGCGACCGGCGCGCCAGCCACCGCAGCGTGGAACACGTCAGGCCGACGCAGCACGGCCAGTGCCGCCAGGTAGCCACCGAACGACCAGCCCCGGATGGCCACCCGTCCGAGGTCCAGTCGATCGTTGGTAGCGGCCACGGCGTGCAGGGCATCGACCTGATCCTCCAGTACCGGTACAGCCAGGTTGCCACGGACCGCCCGGTCCCAGGCGGGGCCGCGGCCCGCCGTCCCCCGCCCGTCAGCCACCACCACGGCAAAGCCCCGATCGGCGAACCACTGGGAGGTGAGGTACTGGCCCCGCACCCGCTGCACCCGTTGGGCATGCGGTCCGCCGTAGGGATCCAGCAGCACCGGAAGCGGTGACCCGTCGTGGCCATCGGGCAGGAGCACCGCGACTCGCAGCGACCGGTCGCCGACCACGTGGAAGGTCGGGCGTGGCCGGACCACCGGCTTCTCGGCATGGGAGACCAGCACGAACCCGCCCGGATGGACCGTGGTGGTCGAACCGTCGAGGTCGGCCACCGTCACCACCGTGACCCCACCGCCGACCACCGCCGAGCGGAGGCCCCCTCCTCCGGACACCGTTTCGACCGGTCCGTCGTCCAAGGGAATCCGTACGACGTCGACGTCCAGAGGATCGGCCGAGGCACGAACCACGACACCGGCTCGGTCGCCGTCGCCATCCGCGCCGACGATGGATCGGACCTGCATCCCGTCGGGGGAATCGAGGGAGTCGGGAAACAAGACGACCCCGTCCCGGACCAGGCGGTAGGCCCCGTCCCGGGGCTCCACCGTGAAGAGGGAGCCATCGACCGCCAGCGGCGAACCTGGGACCAGGTCGACCCAGTGCTCGTCGGTCGTCCGGTGCCGCTCCTCGACGGCGCCCGTGGACGGATCCAACTCCAGCACGGCCAGCGTTCGTTGATCCCGGGTCTGGACGACCAGTAGCGGTCGTCCCTCGACCGGCCAGTGCACGTCGGCCAGGTACTCGAACGTGGCGCCCTGACTCCAATCCACGTCGATAGCCGAACTGCCGGTGGTCCCATCAGTAGCGGGAGCGGCTTCATCCAGGTCGACCAGGGCTAGGCCGACCATGGCGTTGGCCGTGCCGGCGGCCGGATACCGGATGGCCCGCGGCGGCACCGCCGGATCCGCCGGCGAGGAGATCCACCACTCGCCCACCGGTGCCGTGTCCACCCTCGAGATCAACAGCCGTCGACCATCCGGCGCCCACCAGTGCCCGCGGTTGCGACCCATCTCCTCGGCGGCAACGAACTCGGCCGACCCCCATGACACGGTCGGCGTGGACCCTCCGATCACCCGCCGGTCGCCGCCGGGCCCCGTCGTCCGGACGGATGCACCCGACACGTAGGCCACCGACGTGCCATCCGGGCTGAGTCGTGGATCGAAGGCACCTCCGCTGGACGGCAGCTCAACTACCCGGGCGACGGGCCCCTGCTCGTCACCCGTGTCGCCCGACCCGGGCACCTCGGCGAGAAAGACCCGGCCGTCGAGCACGAAGCACAACCGCGAGAGGTCGGGCAGCCCGTCGTAGGCCACGATCCCACCCCCGGATTCACGGACCCTCTCGCGGCGGGCCAACTCAGCCGCCGGCACCCCGCCGGCACCCTTGCATGGCCCGTCGTCATCGGCACTGTCGTCGGGGAACAGCGTGCCCGGATCAGCGATCAGCCACTCGTCGCCGGTTCCCGGGTCCATGCACCAGAGGGCGTTGACCGGGTCGTCACCGGACGACGAACGCAGGAAGACCACCCGGGATCCATCGTCAGCAACCCGGACGTCACGCGGTGCCCCGCAGGTGAACCGTCGGGTCCGCGCATGCTGGCGCGGGAACGTCTCGGTGGCTTCGATCACCTCCGGACACTAGGGCCGACACCGGGTGTTGCCCGCTTCTGTCCTGTTGCCTGCCTGGTCGGCTATCCCATCACCTGCAAGGGTCCCGACCAATCGCCTGCATTGGCGCCCAGGCTCGACCGCTGAAACGATCTCCCCATGCAACTAGGCCTCAGCCTCGGGTACTGGGGAGCACAACCCCCGACCGACCTCGTGGACCTCGTCCAGGAGGCCGAGCGCCTCGGCTACGACGCCGCGTGGACCGCCGAGTCGTGGGGCAGCGACGCCTTCTCGCCGCTCGTCTGGTTGGCCGCCCATACCGAACGCATCCGTCTGGGCACCGGCATCGTCCAGATGTCGGCCCGTACGCCCACGGCCACGGCCATGCACGCCGTCACCCTTGACCACCTCTCGAACGGCCGGCTCATCCTGGGCCTCGGCGTGTCGGGCCCTCAGGTCGTCGAGGGCTGGTACGGCCAACCATCCAACCGGCCGCTGGCCCGCACCCGCGAATACGTCGAGATCCTGCGGCGGGCCTTCCGACGCGACGATCACCTGTCCTTTGACGGCGACTTCTACCAGCACCCCTACGTGGGCGAGGGTTCGACGGGATTGGGTAAACCCCTGAAGGTCATGGTCCATCCCCTGCGGGCCAACATCCCCATCTTCATCGGCGCCGAAGGCCCGAAGAACGTGACGCAGACGGCCGAGATCGCCGATGGCTGGCTGCCGCTGTACTACTCGCCCTACCGACCCGAGGTGTACGCCGACCAGCTGGCTGGCGCCCCGGCCCACTTCGAGGTGGCGTTGAACCTCGCGGTCACCGTCACCGAAGACGATTCACCCGACGCCATCGCCTCGGCGCTGGCCCCAGTGAAGGCCATGCTGGGCTTCTACGTGGGGGGCATGGGCGCCAAGGGCCAGAATTTCCACACGAAGTTAATGGCCCGCATGGGCTTTGCCGCCGAAGCCGACCACATCCAGGACCTGTTCCTGGAAGGTCGACGGGACGAGGCCATTGCCGCGGTGCCCGACCAATTCGCCGACGAGATCTCACTGATCGGCACCCCGGAACGCATCCGGGACCGCCTGGCGGCCTTCGAGGAGAGCCCGGTGACCATGCTCAACGTGGCCCCCCGATCGGCCGACCACCTGGCCCGGGTGGCCGAGATCCTGCTCGGCTGAACACGGCTCGCAACCGGAACGCCCGGCGTTTTCCGGGGTCGTTCGACCCCCTTGTCGGCGGGACTGAACGTCTGTCCAACAGTCCGTTACGGGTGTAGGTTCCGCGCCGTGTCGACGGGCCAGGGGGTCACCATCCGTGCGGCGGTGAGCCGAGGCGTCGGCATCCCGACCGGTATCGAGGACGTCCATCTGGCCGCCCCGGGTCCCGGCGAGGTCCGGGTGGAGGTCGAGGCGTGCGCCGTCTGCCACTCCGACCTGAGCTACCTCGACGGCACGTGGGCCACCGACTTCCCACTCGTGCTGGGCCACGAGGCCACCGGTCGCATTCTCGAAATCGGGGTTGAGCCGTGGAAAACCACCAGTGATGGGGACCTAGACGGGAAACACGACGAGCAGCACGGGAGGCTGGTCGATCTCTCCGTGGGCGACCCGGTGGTCATCTCGCTCATCCGGACCTGCGGCAACTGCCGGGCCTGCCTCCGGGGCCACGACGTGGCCTGCACCGGCGACATCGCCCTGAACGCCACCAGCCCGCTGACCGACACCGACGGGGCCCCTCTCATTCAGGGCCTGGCCGTGGGCGGATTCGCCACCCAGGTGGTCGTCGACCGCTCCCAGGTCGTGCCCCTGCCCGCTGACGTCGACCTTGTGGCCGCCTCGCTGCTGGGTTGTGGCGTGCTGACCGGTTCGGGGGCGGTCACCAACACGGCCCGGGTATCGGCCGGCGACGCGGTGGTCGTCGTGGGCTGCGGCGGTGTAGGCATCGGCGCCATCCAGGCGGCCCGTCTCGCCGGCGCCCACCCGATCGTGGCCGTGGACCCGGCGGCCGACAAACGCAACGCCGCGCTGGGCTTCGGCGCCACCCATGCCGCAGATCCGACTGGCGGCTCGACGGGCAGTGGCCACCCTGGCGGGCATCTGGCCGCCGTCATCACCGAGGCAACGGGTGGTCGCCTGGCCGACCACGTCCTGGTCACCACCGGTGCCCCGGCGGCCCTCGACGGCGCCATCGACCTGCTGGCCCCCATGGGCCAACTAGTTATCGTGGGCATGGCCGGCGACGGCGTCACCATTGAGGTCGCTCCCAGCTGGTTGGCCGCCGCCAACAAGTCGATCCTCGGTTCGAAGATGGGCACTGCCCGGGTGGCCGTCGACGTTCCGGCGCTCGTCGACCACCACCGGGCCGGGCGCCTCGACCTGGCCGGCATGGTCTCCAGCACCCACACGTTGGACGACATCCAGGACGCATTCGACGAGGTCTGGCGAGGCGACGTGGTACGAACCGTGGTGCTTCCCAACGGGCCCGTGACAGGAAATCCAGTGACCGCTGCTGCTTCGACGGCAGCAGGGGAACCCGCCACATGCTGATCCGCGACGTCGAGACCTTCGTGGTCGGCAACCCGCCACCCCGGCACGGTGGCCGCTACTTCATCTTCGTGAAGTTGACCACCGATGACGGGATCGAGGGCATCGGCGAGGCCTACGTGGCCACCGTCGGCCCACACCTGGTGGCCAACATGATCGTCGACGTGGCCGACCGTCACCTAGTGGGACACCGTCCGTTCGACGTGGAGTCGTTCTGGCGTCGGGCCTACGGCAGCGGCTACGCCCTGCGCCCCGACCCCACCCTGTGCGGGGTGATCAGCGCCCTGGAAATGGCGTGCTGGGACATCATCGGCAAGGCCACCGGGTGTCCGGTGTACGACCTGCTGGGCGGGCGGGTCCACGAGGGCCTGCGTTCCTACACCTACCTGTATCCCGACGGGGGGGACGCCTACGACCCGCTCGACGGGCCGAACCTCTACTCCGACCCCGACCTGGCCGCCGAGGCCGCGGCCCGGGCCGTCGACCAGGGGTTCACTGCGGTCAAGTTCGACCCGGCCGGTCCCTACACGGTGTTCGACGGCCGGCAGCCGTCCCTCGAACGCCTCGACCTGTCGGAGCGCTACACCCGAGCCGTCCGCGAGGCGGTCGGCAACCGGGCCGACCTGCTGTTCGGCACCCACGGTCAGTTCACCCCGTCGGGTGCCCTCCGGCTGGCCCGACGCCTCGAGGCCTACGACCCGCTCTGGTTCGAGGAGCCGGTCCCAGCCGACGACCTCGAGGGTATGGCCCGGGTGGCGGCCGGCACCACCATCCCGGTGGCCACCGGTGAACGCCTGACCACCGTGTCGGAATTCGCCGCGGTGCTGCGGGCCGGTGCGGCGTCGATCCTGCAACCCGACCTGGGTCGCAGCGGCGGGATTCTCCAAGGCAAAAAAATTGCGGCGATCGCCGAGGTCCACCAGGCGTTGCTGGCCCCCCACTGCTACTGCGGACCGGTCGTGGCGGCCGCCAACATCGCACTGGCCGCCTGCACCCCCAACTTCCTGGTCCTCGAGTCGATCGACCGCTTCGATGGATTCCACGCGGACCTGCTGAAGACGCCCATCCGCTGGGAGGACGGGATGGTCATCCCATCGACCGAACCGGGTCTCGGCGTGGTACTCGATGAGGACGTCGCCCGGGCTCACCCCTACGAGGGCGGGGAACTCCACCTGGAGGCAGGCGGCGAGCCCATGCCCTTCAACGAAGGACTCGCCTGATGGCCCGACCAACGGCCACGGCACCGGCACCCTCCTGATGGGCGGCTCCCGACGGGGACGTCTCAGCGGACGCTCCAAGGTCCGTGACGTGGTGGGCGAGCAACCGCCGTGGCAGCAGCCCCGTATGCGATTCGACCCGTTGCGGGCCGTATCTGATGACGAGCTGGAGTCCATCCATCTGGCCTCGCTGCGGGTCCTGTCCGAGACCGGTATCGACTTTCTGGACGACACGGCCCGCCGACAGTTGACCGACGCCGGATGTGACGTGGCCGGCAACCGGGTTCGCTTCGACCCCGAACTGGTCCAACACCTGGTGTCCACCGCCCCGGCAGAGTTCACCCTGCATGCCCCGAACCCGGACCGTGACCTCCACATCGGCGGCGACGTGATCACCTACACCAGCGTGGCCAGCCCCCCGTTCGTAACCGGGCTGGGGCGCGACCGCCGCGACGGCAACCGCGACGACTACCGAGACCTGCTCAAGCTCGGCCAGGTACTCAACGTGGTCCACACGGTGGCCGGCTACCCGGTCGAACCCATGGACCTCCACCCGTCGGTCCGCCACCTGCACGCCACTCACGACATGCTCACCCTCTCGGACAAGGTGCCGTTCGTCTACAGCCTCAGCCGCCAACGCAACCTCGACGCTATCGAGATGACCCGCTTGGCCCGGGGGGTCGACAACGACACGATGAGCGCCCAGCCGTCGCTGTACTCGGTCATCAACGCCAGTACCCCGCTGCGCTACGACACGGTGATGCTCCACGGCATCCAGGAGATGTCGGCCCGCAACCAGTGCATCGTCATCACCCCGTTCACCCTGGCGGGCGCCATGGCCCCGGTGACGGTGGCCGGCGCCCTGGTCCTCCAGAACGCCGAGGCGTTGGCCGGCATCGCCTACACACAGGTGGTCCGACCCGGGGCCCCGGTCATCTACGGCGGCTTCACCTCCAACGTCGACATGCGCTCCGGCGCACCAGCCTTCGGTACCCCCGAGTACTGGAAAGCCTGCCTGGTGGGCGGCCAACTGGCCCGGCGCTACGACCTGCCTTACCGCTCGTCGAACGTCAACGCGTCTAACAGCGTCGACAGCCAGTCGGCAACAGAGAGCACCATCGCCGTGTGGGGAGCGGTCATGGGCGGTGTCAACCTCCTCCTCCACGGCACTGGTTGGCTGGAAGGCGGCCTGCTGACCTCCTTCGAGAAGTTCGTGATCGACGCCGACCTGCTCAACATGGTGACTGCCATGCTCCAACCCGTGACCATCGACGATGCCGCCCTAGCCGTCGAGGCCATCGCCGAAGTGGGGCCGGCCGGACACTTCTTCGGCACCCAGCACACCCAGGACCGCTACGCCACCGAGCACTTCCAACCCCTGGTCTCGAAATGGTCCAACTTCGAGATGTGGGACGAGGAGGGCCGCGTCGAATCCCACCAACGGGCTGAGGCCTTGGCCCGCACCCTGATCGACGCCCATGTCGAGCCCTCCATGGCGCCCGAGCGTCGGGCCGGCCTCGACGAGTTCGTGGCCCGCCGGGTCGCCGAGGGCGGCGTCGAAACCGACTACTGATCCCTTAACCAGGAGAAGCACTTCCATGGCAGACCTCCCCGAGAGCGCACAGGTGGTGGTGATCGGCGGCGGCGTCGTCGGCGCCAGCGTCCTGTACCACCTCACGAAGGCCGGCTGGACCGACGCCGTCCTGTTGGAACGCAAGGAACTGACCGCCGGGTCCACGTGGCACGCGGCGGGCGGCATGCACACCCTCAACGGCGACCCCAACGTGGCCGCCCTGCAGCGCTACACCGTCCAGCTCTACGAGGACCTCGAGAAGGAATCAGGCGTATCGTGCGGCATCCATCTGACCGGGGAGGTCATGCTGGCCGACGATGCCGACCGCATGGACTGGCTTCGCATGGCCCACGCCCGGGGTCGCTACCTGGGCATGGAGACCGAGCTGATCTCGGTGGCCGAGGCCGCCGAGAAGATCCCGTTTCTGGTCGAGGAACACTTTGTGGGCGCCCTGTGGGACCCGGTGGGCGGCCACGTCGACCCGTCGGGCGTCACCCACGCCTACGCCACGGCGGCCCGCATGGCCGGCGCCCAGATCCACCGCAACACGTGGGCCCATGACGTGGTCCAGCGGCCCGACGGCCTGTGGGACGTGGTGACCGAGCGGGGCACCATCACGTGCGAGCACTTCGTGAACTGCGGCGGCCTGTGGGCCCGCGAGGTGGGCCGTATGTGCGGGATTGAGCTGCCCATCCTGGCTATGGAGCACATGTACCTGCTCACCGAGGAGATCCCCGAGATCCGACCGTGGCTGGACGCCACCGGCGGGCACGGCATCGGGGCGGTCGACTTCGGCGGCGAGATCTACACCCGAGCTGAGGCCGGTGGCCTGCTGCTGGGTACCTACGAGCAGGCCTGCGTACCGTGGTCCGAACGCGAGACCCCATGGGACTTCGGGTCCCAGCTGCTAACCCCGGACCTCGAACGACTCGCCCCGTCACTAGCCATAGCCTTCGAGCACTTCCCCATCTACGCCGATGCCGGGATCCGACAGGTCATCAACGGCCCGTTCACCTTCGCGCCCGATGGCAATCCAGTTATCGGACCAGTCAGGGGCCAGCGTGGCCACTGGGTGGCCTGCGGCGTGATGGCCGGCCTCAGCCAGGGCGGCGGGGTCGGCCTGTCCATGGCCAACTGGATGACCACCGGCGACCCCGGATTCGACGTGTGGGGCATGGACGTGGCCCGCTTCGGCGACTGGACGACACCCAGTTACACCAGGGCCAAGGTCATGGAGAACTACAGCCGACGCTTTTCCATCTCGTTTCCCAACGAGGAACTGCCGGCCGCCCGTCCGTTGCACACCTCACCCATCCACGACCGTCTGGACGACGCCAATGCCGTGTGGGGCTCCTCCTACGGGCTGGAGACCGCCCTGTGGTTCCAGCGGGACGGCGCCGAACCGATCGAGGACGTCACCTACCACCGGTCCAACGCCTTCGACGTGGTCGCCGACGAGGTCCACGCAGTTCGCACCGGGGTGGGTCTCATCGAGACCACCGGATTCGCTAAGCACCAGTTCACCGGGCCGGGCGCCCGGGCACTGCTCGACCGGGTGCTGGCCAACCGCATCCCGGCGCCGGGCCGTATGGCGCTGGCCCCCATGCTGAACCACGACGGGAAGCTCATCGGGGACTTCACGGTGGCCACGTTGGCTGACCCGTTCGACGGTGCCGAGACCTTCCTGGTACTGGGCTCCGGCGTGGCCGAGGGTTACCACGAACGCTGGTTCCGCGAGCAGATCGTCTCGCATCTGGCCGACGGCGGTGACGGTGACGTCAACTATCGACCGCTGGGAACCGAGTTGGCCGGGCTGTCCATCGCCGGCCCGAAGGCCCGCGACGTGCTGGCCGCCGTGGTGGGCCCTACCAGCCCCAGCTCCGGCGGAATGGGTTCGGACGTGTCGGCCGATGCCTTCTCGTTCCGGGACATCCAGCGGATGGACCTCGGCATGGTGCCGGCCATTGTCGGCCGCATCACCTTCACCGGTGACCTGGGCTACGAGTGCTGGGTTCCCACCTCGCTGCAGCAGCGGCTGTTCGACCTGCTGATGGAAGCCGGGGAACCGCACGGCATTCGACTGTTCGGGCTGCGGGCATTGGACTCGATGCGGTTTGACAAGGGCTTCGGGGGCTGGGCCAGCGAGTTCCGGCCCATCTACACGCCCGCCGAGTCCGGGCTGGATACGTTCGTCGCACTCACGTCGTCGGACGGCTCCGCCCGGAACTTCATCGGCCGAGACGCTGCGGCGGCGGCCCGGGCCGCCGGCCCCGAACGTCGTCTCTGCACGTTCACCCTCGACGACGGCGGGACGCCGACCGGGAATAACGACGGCGGGACAACGAAAAGCAGCACCGCGTCCGACGCGTTGGGCGACGAGCCGATCTGGCACGGCGGCGAGGTGGTGGGTTGGGCCACGTCGGGCGGCTACGCCCACTGGTCGCAGGCCTCATGCGCCATGGGCTACGTGCCCGCAGCGGCAGCCGACCCGGCCACGCCGTCTGATGCCTTCGATATCGAGGTGCTCGGGGTGCGTCGCCCGGCCACCCGTC
>Ga0257111_1000600_pt1 | contig 14842 bp, 8 predicted proteins | sample LP_taG_6_FD_191567 | JGI IMG/M metagenome (GOLD analysis project Ga0257111, IMG submission 191567) | Marine microbial communities from Northeast Subartic Pacific Ocean, Canada - LP_J_2015_P26_500m | ecosystem: Environmental > Aquatic > Marine > Oceanic | place: Canada: Northeast Subartic Pacific...
AGTTCACATTTTCCTGCTGATTATATATAAAATTGTTTGCTTGTAATAAAACTATATACGTCCCACTAGAAACAACATTGCCATTTTTATCCACCCCGTTCCATGACATTGAATGTGTGCCGGCATATGTTCTACCATTAAACAATGTATTGATGTGTTTACCATTAATATTAAAAACATTTAATTTTATTTTCGAATCCAAAGGAATATCATATCGTATGGATACAGAACGATTAAATGGATTTGGATATAGAGGCTTCATGGAAAATTGCTCAGGAATTAAACACATTTCTGTTTGAATAGATAATAATTCGTTATCCATCCATTCCATTCTGGTTATAATCCAATTTCTTAGATAGTCTATTTCATCTTGATATGTTTGACCAATATAATAATTAGGCCAAACGTATTGTCCCAAAGTAGGCCATCGTTCAAAATTTCTATCCGCTGCTATGCCTATATGTGACTGCAAGGAATCAATCAATGAATTCACAGAAGAGTTTGATAAGAAATTGTTCCTCAAACTATTCCATCGCTGTTGTACTGACCAGCGGAAACTTTGATCTGACCAAATGATACACCACCAGTATGGAATGCTAAAATCATCATTAGGTAAATCTGCCTCCACCTGCCATCCTTGGGTGTCCCAACCATTATAATAGTCTGCATTCCCGAACCCGAGATTAAAATCCCAAATTGGCCCTGCTGCTAATCGTCCATCATCACTATCTTTATCTTTATGTAAAAAACTGCTGAGTCTATAACCATCAACATTTTTTGTTATTTCTTGCATAATAAAAAAATCAACAAATGAACCCCAATCGATAATGCTAGGATATCCCGTTTCTGGATTTGCAAAGTCCTCGCTTAAGACTGCTTGCTCAAAGCTTTCCATGTAACTTATAATATATTGCTGTTGATCATAAACAATTTCATCTGGCTTGGGATAATGGTATTGATAATAGAAGCCACCATATAAATCTGAGGGTGGTTCAGAGTACCAACCTCCGATATTTTCTCCGTCCCATTTATCTACCTTAATTATATATCCACCTGTTATATCATCACCGGATATTTCTTCTGGTTCTAGCTTTGAAATATTAACCCTATTATCATCTCTTTTAATTTTTTCAAACATTACATACAGGCCTCTATAATCTCCATCAATTACTAACTCAAAATAATGCGATCTTGTTGCATATTTACCAGCGTCTCTAGCCATTTTATAAATAATTACATTGCGCATCAGCGATTTATCCGTATATGGGGCATTAAATATCCAGTCGTTTTCTTCAGGCATTCCAAAAAGAGGAACGTTATTATTTTCACCTAAACTGTCTCTAGTTTCAACGGCAAATTGTTTCTTTGGAAACCATGTGGTTGATGATCCGCGTATCTCAATTCCAATAAAACCGTCATAATGATTATAGGGGTCAGATAGGTAATTTATTTCCGCCGGTCCATTGTCAATAATTCCCATATGGGCTGTGATTTTATCTTCATTGTGTATTTCTTGTCCATTTGTATTCACTACTATTATTGGGAGATGAGATGAAGAAAACTCATCGGGTAGATAAAACCATTCGGGGGTGTCCCCATAGTAAGATACTCCATCACTTAGTTCAAATGATAAATAAAACAAGCCAGACATATCAGAAGAGGTTGTATTAACATTGTGAACTTCTATAGCTAAAACATTATCTCCCGATATTAAGACACCATCAAAATCGTTATTATGTAGAACAAGGGCTTCTGGCGTGCCACCTTGGTACATAACTGCTTCATGGTCTGTATCGGTAGTTTGGTCATGTGTAACTTGAGATCCTGCTTCGCCCATGTTGGCTGACCTGAAAATTTCTATTCCATTTATATACACTACAAACCCATCATCATAATCTGCGTGTATAGCTAAAGACAATATTTCTTCCAGAGAAACCACATTAAAAGGTTTGCGAAAAAAAACTGATAACGTGCTTGATATAACCGTGTTATCATCTCCATCTGCATATCCAAACCCTCCCTGTCCTGTACTCCAACCGCTTGTATCAAAATTTAATTGATTCCAATTCTCTGGTGGTGGATTAGTGCCAACAAAATAGCTCCAGATATCTTCAGCGTACACTGCGGTTTCCCAGTGGGGTTGCGATAGAATAATCGTAATACTAAATATTGGGATTAAAAAAACGAAGCGTAATATATATATCATGAAAAACTTAAACTTTTTTAGTTATCTATTTCATTAATAATGATAGGCAATTTTACTTTTTATATACAGAAAATGATTGTGGATTATCTATAAAATCCTTCAGCGGTTTTGTTACGCCGGCAACACCAATATCTCTAATTTTTCTTACATGATCAAAATCAATCACACCTGTTTGCACACAGGGTCCTTCTCCATTGTTTTGTAATACCACTCCTTCTGGATCAATAATTTGAGAACCCCCTACCCCGCCATATCCAACGCCATTACATGATACAACATAACATTGTTGTGTAATAGCTGTTGCTTGTGATATTACCTGTTCCTGCTTTCTGTCTCCTGTGGTTGTCATGGTTGGAACAATAATGAGCTCTGCATTCAAATGAACAAGGTCTCTGGCTACTTCCGGAAACCATATATCGTAACAAATCATGATGCCTATATTGCCAATTCCATCCACGTTAAAAACAAAAGGGGCAGAGCCGCTTGTGGTTTTTTCATACGGCCTCCAAGGATACCTTTTTCTATATGAACCAACCATTTCTCCTTTAGGAGAAAAAACAGTTGATGTGTTATAAATATTTTCATCTGATAATTCATACATGCTTCCAGGTATTATCCACAGGTTATAATTTTTTGCCCAATTTGAAAAAATATTTGTTAATGGTCCGGGGATTTCTTGAGCATCTTTTTTCATGTTTTTGCCAACATTCATAGCACATAGTTCAGGAAATACTACCATATCAATTTGAGGAAATGTTTTTTGTATGTGTAGTAAATATTCCTCCATTCTATTAAGGTTTGTATCTTGGTCTTGCGTAATATGCATCTGTACAGAGGCAATATTTAAAGTGGTTATTAATTTCTTGTTGCTCATTCTATTGTATTATGAATTGTTATACTCTGCGCCAAGTAAGCTTTTCGTGTATGGTTGCTTCGGGGTATTAAAAATAGTATATGGATCTTCTTCTTCAATGATTTCTCCTTTATATAATACAGCTAATCGATCCACAGTTTCCATAACGATTCTTATGTCGTGTGAAATTAATAAAATGGTAAGTTTTTTATCTTTTATTAATGACTTCAATAAATCAAGAATTATCTCTTGTGATTTTATATCTAGAGCTGATGTCGGTTCATCTAAAATTAACAAAGATGGGTCTTGCATTAATGCTCTCGCAATCGAAACTTGTTGGCGCTGCCCGCCAGATAGCATATGAGGATATCTATTTAATAAATCAGCACTTAACTCTACTTTTTCTATACAGTCATTTAATTTTTTGGTCCTGCTAGTTAAATCAAGATCCTCAAGAACAATCATTGGCTCCATTAAAATCTCAAAGATTGTCATTCGTGGATTCAAAGACCCTAATGAATCCTGAAAGACTGCGCTTAATAATCTGTTTGGTTTGAGATGGCTCATAACAGATCCGTCTTCCATATGCAATGTAATCTCTCCTTGATCTTGATGAATAATTTGAAGCAATGTTTTGGCTAAAGTAGACTTTCCACTTCCAGATTCGCCGACAATTCCAAGAATCTCATTTTTATATATATCAAGATTTATATTTTTTAATGCATTGTGTTTTCTCCCTTGAGAGATATAGCTCTTAAATAGATTGTTTATTGAACAAAGGGTTTCTTTTTCAGGTTCTTTATAAAAATTGTTTGATTTTATAAAATCAAGGGAACGAATTAATGATTTAGAATACCTGTCTTTTGGCTTTTTAAACAGTAGATCTGTTTTAGAAAATTCAACGATTTTCCCCGACTTCATTACAGCTGTTTTATCACAATGCTTTTTTATTAATAAAAGATCGTGTGAGATTAACAGGGTTCCTACCTTTTCTTCGGTTCGCAATTCATTGATCAGATCAAGAATTTCTTTTCGTAGGTTTGCGTCTAGCGCAGTAGTTACTTCGTCAGCAATTAATAATTTTGGTTTAATAGACATGGCAATTGCAATCATTATTCTTTGCATCTGGCCACCTGATAATTGATGTGGATATCGTTTTAAAATATCTTCTTCTGTATCTAAATATACACGACTTAACCACTGTCTTACTTTAGATAGGGCTTCTTCTTTTGTTATATTAAATCGTTTTATTAATATGAATGAGAATTGTTTCCCAATAGTTTGTATAGGATTTAATGATTGCATTGGGTTTTGAAATACCATAGAAATGTCACGCCCTTTTAATTCATGTCTATTGTGTATTGTTTCTTTATTGTCGAACAATATTTTACCGCTTATGATAGGACTTGAAATTGGCAACTGATCTAATATAGTCCACGCTAACATAGTTTTACCGCTGCCGGTTTCCCCTATAAGCCCTACGGCTTCACCTGATTTAATGTCTAAATTAATTGAATCAAGAAATATGGTTTCAATATTTCTATTGTATGATTTTAGACTAACGTTTTGTAATGACAGCAACATCCTAATTATTTTCAATTTTTGGGTTTAGGTAATTTCGCAAGTCATCACCAATTATATTAAAGGAAAGAACTGTAAATAAAATAAAAAGTCCTGGAAAAACAATTACCCACCAATGATAAAGAAATTGTGCTCGAGATGCTGTTATTAACAACCCCCATTCCGATGAAGGTGGTTCTGCTCCAAGGCCAATAAACGATAATCCTGCAACAGTTAAAATAGCATATCCTGCATCGATACTGGCTTGAACAATTACTGGACTAATGCTGTTTGGCAAAATATGTTTTTTTACAATGTGAAATAATGATGCCCCCATACTTTTAGATATCAATACATAGTCTAAAGATTTAATTGTTATTGCCTGTGCTCGAGCAATTCTTACATACCAAGGAAACCAAGATATAGCAATACCAATCATTACACTATTTAGCGAGCCTCCTAATGCAATAGCTATTACGATTGGCAATACTAGCGGAGGAAAAGAAAGGAATGCGTCAGATATTCTCATAATAATTTCATCTAATCTTTTTCCAGATACTCCCGCTATAAATCCTAAGGGCGCGCCTAGAATAACAGACATTAACACCACACCAATAGCTACCCTAATGGAAACCAAACCTCCCCGGAGGGTTAGTGTAAACATATCTCTGCCAGCTGCATCTGTTCCAAAAAAATGTGAGAATGATGGTGTTTGATTGTTTATTTCAAGATGCACTGCGCCATTTAAATCATCAGAGTAAGGAGACAACAATGGAATTAACACAGCTAACAAGATGATTGTTGACAAAAATAAGATAGAAACAGTTGTTGTCTTTTTGTGCAGTACAAATGTTAGAAAATTTTTCATTATATCATATTGTTCTTGGGTCAATAATTAAATAAAACATATCGATCAAAAAATTGATCAATACATAGCTAATGGAATAAATTAATGTTAATCCTACAATTGCTGGGAAATCACCTGTTAGTATAGATAAAACGCCAAATTGACCAAGACCCGGCCAATCAAAAATTGATTCGATAAGAAAAGTGCCGCCAAGCATCATTCCATAGCTTAAGCCAACAATAGTTGAAACAGGAACCAGCGTGTTTTTATAAGCAGAGCTCATAACTGCTTCTTGCGGGCTAAAGCCAAATGACAATAGTGTAGTAAAAAAAGGTTCTTTCATTGTATCCATTAAAGAGGATTTGGATATTCTGATAATTATCCCCACAACTGCAACGCTCATCGTAATCACAGGTAAAGATATATAATGAACTGCGTTTATAAACAAAGACCATTCACCAGAAATAAATGTATCAAATAATATAAACCCGGTCTGTATAATTAAATCTCCATTCATATATATATCACTTGAAAGTCTTCCCTGAAGTGGGAACCAGCCTAACCAAGCGAAAAAAACAATTTGAAGAATCATTCCCAACCAAAACACTGGTATGGCAAGCCCCGTATAACCCAGTCCTCGTATAATCAAATCGATACTGGTGTTGTTTTTCAAAGCAGCAATTAATCCTAAAGGGAAAGCAATTAAAATAGACAATAGCATTGAAACGCTAACCAGTTCAAATGTAGCGGAAAAACGACTAGATAATTCCACCGTTATCGGTTGTTTCGTTCGCAATGAAATTCCTAAATCCCCATGGAAAATATTCGATACATAATTAATATATTGTTTACCTAAGGATTGGTCTAACCCAAGAGCCTTCCTTGCAATTTCTAATTGTTCTTCAGTGGGATGAGATCCAACCCATAAAGCTGTGGGGTCTCCAGGGAGCCAGTGGGCAATAAAGAAAGTGATTGTGACAACGACAAAAATCACCCCCGCCATCATAAGCAATCGTTGAAAAAAATAGTTAATCACTTTTTCTTTCCAATTTATAAACTAAAAGAGTTGAGTATGCCGGATTTGGTGTAAGGCCATGAATATCGGCCCTAGAAACAGATTGAACATTTAAGTCTGATGCTGGAATAACAACGCAATCATCAATTAGTTTTTCCTGAATAGTTTTATAATATATTTTTGCTGTTTGTGGGTGTGTTGCCTCATGTTCCCAGGCCAAGGTTATTAATGAATCTACTTCTGGGTTGCTGTAATAAGATAAATTAAATAAAGGGTTATTCTGGGTTTCATATAAACCAAAAAACCAATCTGAAGGAGAAGAATACGTTGGCCACCAAGCCATAGATATAATGTTAGGAGCCGTATTTATATTTTTTGCTTTTTCCCAGTTGGTAGACCATAGCCCTGGTTTAAGTTTTGCCTTTACTCCTATTTTTCTCAAGTTATCAAACATAGTTAGCGCAGTTAATCGATACTCTTCAGAAGTAGACACATAGGAAAAATCAATATTGATTTCCTTATTTGATAAACCAGATTGCTTTATATAGTTCCGGGCCTTTTGTAAATCAAATGTAATAAGACTATCGGGCGCAATAAATAACGGTATGTTTGATGGGATAAGTCCTGTTGGCTCACGCCCAAGGTCCCCATAAATATATTGATTGATTTTTTTTCGATCGAACGCTGCAGCGATTGCTCTACGAACAAAAACATTGTCGGTGGGATATTTCTTCGTGTTTAATAAATAAAAATGATTAATCCATGCAGGGAAAAAAGAAACATTAATATCCTCCAAGTTTTTTAATCTATCTAAGAGTTGGTTTGGTATTAACACAGCATAATCCGCTAAACCGCTTTCTACCATTTGCAATCTGGTGGAAGATTCCGATACCACACGAATTTGTATCGTTTCAAAATAATATGGCTTATCCCACCCGGCCCAGTAGTTATTATTGCGTTTAAGTTCAATTTGATGATTCCTCTGCCAACTATTAAACATATAGGGACCTGTTCCCGCGACAAACCCATTAGCAATAGAATCTCTGGACATATTCTTCGTTGCTGGTGAATACATCCACGCTCCATATTGGGAACTTACAATTCTATCTAGAGGAACCGGTTTATTTAAAATAAATGTAACATCATGTTCTCCATCTACCTGAACCTCTTTGACGTTTGACCAAATATAGCTTGCTCCCTGATAAAATGATTTGTTTCTATCAATTACGTACTTTACTGCATCTGCATTAAAATATTGACCATCGTGAAAATATACATTTTTTCTTAATTGAAAATTCCAAATAAGGCCATCGTCAGATTTTTGGTAGGATGTTGCAAGCCCTGGTATCGTTTTGTGAACACTATCTGAAGCATCTAGCCAAAGTAATGGCTCATACATATTTGACATGGGCAATACCTCTAAAGAATATGCTGTTGCTGGATCCCAATCAGTAACATCATCATATGTTGCAACAACAAAGACATTGCCATTGTTTTGAATTTCTGATGTACAAGATATATAAAAAATTAATAAGAAAAACGCTAGGCGCTTGATCCAAACCATAAAGCTATTCCAATAATTGATTGAATAGTGTCTATAAAAAACAAACCTGATTGCAAAAAATCAACGATTAAGAACCATTTTTTTTGTAAAAACATCGCTTTCGCTTGTTAAGCGACAAAAATAGATGCCACTTGGAACAAAACTCCCAGTGTTATTTACGCCAGTCCATTGAACATTGTGGTTTCCTGCGCGCTGCAACCCCTTGTGTATTGTAAATATTTCTCTACCCAATAAATCGTATATGGCTAAATAAATATTTTCTGTTTTACTCAGCGAATAATGAAACTGGGTTTGGGGATTAAAAGGGTTTGGATAATTCTGATCTAATGAGGCTGATTTTGGAATAATGTCTTCTATATCATCTGTTGCAAGTTCAGAAGAACCGTCGTGTTCCAAGAAATAAATATGCGGTTTATCCGATCCAAAGCCCGCGGAAGTAAACACAATATCGCCATGATTGTCGTTATCAATATCTCCTGAAAATAGTTTAGCTACTCGAACCTTCCCTTGATCTGTGCCGCTTGTAAAATCATCGGTTGTATCATCCATAAAAATTATATGTTCTACAAAGCTAGAGTCGGACAATGGATCATCTCCAACAAACTCCCAATCGTACACAGCTTCATTATAATGACCCGCTAAGTACAGGTTGGGCTTTCCATCCATATCGGCATCGCCTGTATTTATTTGTCTTAAGCCACCCTGGTAATGATTAAAATAATGAAAATTAGAAAATGTAAGTTGGCTAACATTTTCGGTTCCTTCTATTGCATAAAAATAACCTGGTGTCAGCAACTCTCCTGCTAGTGTATTTGTCCCAGAAGTAACCGCATATAATTCGTTTGTATTGTTCCCATCAAAATTTGCCATAATTAAACTTTGGTTCGCTCGCTCATTTACTTCGTTACTAACATAGAAATCTGTCTGAAAGGCATATAAATCTTCCGAACCAATATTTTCATAAATAATTAAACGATAATACTCATAGGCTACCGTATAAATTTCCATAAGCCCATCTTGATCTAAATCATTCACATAAATATTATATCCACTCCAGTTTGTTGTTATTGGATCTGTATACTCAATATGCCATGACGCGGAATCCAAATTGCTGTTTTCCAATTCAAATATCATGAAATGACTGCTGCCTGTGGTTCCCCACGGTCCATTCATTATTGATACAATAACTTCCTGATTTGCGTCTCCGTCTAACTCGGCTGCAACTATCTGCCCAGCTTCCCAAACGCTATCCAAACCCATATCCCATGTTGTGGTTGGCATATACGGAAATAAAAGAGAATCAGTATTCCACTCAAAAATTTGCAATCCATGCCCACCTGGTGTCCCTGGTTCTGTATCTGCTAAGACGAGAATTTCTGGTACACTGTCTCCATCCACATCTCCAACTGTAACGCTAGAATAGTTATCAAACGAACAACTTAGATCACCAAAATAATAATACCACTGTAAAGCAATAGTATCGTCTTCTGTTGCTTCAAAATGATACACGCCATTGCAAAAGCTACCTGTATAACTACTTGTTACTATAAAATCACCAAACCCATCATTATCAAAATCGTAGGGGCCAACCATGCTCCAGGGCGGCCCATCTGGATGTATTCCTCCGCTCCCCCAGGGTAAATCTGTCCATTTTACTGAAAACGTACTGTCTACTTCCGCGCCTATGATTAACGTGAAGCTTAAAGAAATCATGATTGTATTAATATATGTTCTCATCAAGACGATCCTCTAGAATATTAAGAAAATATCAGGTGTATACTATTTGTGCTTTTAATTTACATTATCCAAGTAATTAATCATGAATATAGTTAAACATCCGTATTTATTGTTCGCAATAATGTTCGTTACAATAATTGTTGCCCAAACACCTTTTCTGGAATCTTTACCGTATGCATCTCCTGATTTTCAACAATACCCAATAAGACACCATACGGATCATAACCACCCAACACAAACCACCAACGGCGTCAATGCAAGGTTTGATGGCCGTATTTTTAATAATAACATTGTAGCTTTCAATTGCCCAGCTGGAATTTCCTGTTATGATGGTCATGCGGGAAACGATTATCATATGCCGCTCAACACACCAATCCTAGCTGCTGCTGATGGCTATGTCATTTGGTCTTCATTTTCTCCTGGGGCAGACCCGTGCCCGGGGGGCATAGCGCCCAATGGGGATACTGGTATTATCATTATTTATCACTACAATGATTACTTTACTTGTTATCTACATTTGAACCCACCATTAAACGTTATTGTTGGTGAAACAGTTGCGGTAGGCGACACTATCGGATTTAATGGGATGACAGGTTGTGCGTCTTCCCCTCATTTACATTTTGAGGTTAGAAAAGAAAATTATTTCTTTGATCAACAGTTGCCCTGGGTAGTTGACCCATACGGATGGTGGGGTGATTATACAGACCCAATTATTAGCTTGCGGGGGTTTGAAAATGAGTGGCTATGGAAATCCAACTGGATTGTAGACGATGGGGATGTTTCCTTTCAACGGTTTTACGGTCCGAACTGGTCATATCAAAACATAGGGTATAATGATGATTCGTGGACTGTTCCAATTTCTAATGATGAAGAAAACAGCGCTCATTATGCTATATGGGTGCCTGAGCTCGCTGATAGCGGAGAATTCAATATTGACGTGTTTCTACCTGATGTTCCAGATCTAGCTACTGCTGCGCAGTATGAAATCATTATAAAGGATACCGCTGGTATAAATACTAAAAGCACAATAATTGTTGACCAAACAAGTAATCCCAATAATTTTATTACAATTGCCACAGTAAGTTTGCGAACAGGGTCAAATTGTGCGATTATTCTAAGAGACGTGGTGGACTCTACATCTTCAGGTTCTTTTGTCGCCTTTGACGCAATTCGTTTTGTAAATAATCAACAGGTGGGAATTAGTAATGAAAATGATCCTGTAATAACACCTAGCGATATCATTGTACACCCTTCCTACCCAAACCCTTTTAACGCCAACACAACAATTCATTATCAAACTCAACAAAAAAGAAAGATAGATATTTCCATATTTGATATATCTGGAAAACATGTTAACACACTAGTAAATGAATTTAAAGAGTCGGGTAAACACGCAGTTACTTGGGGCGGTTCCAATAACAACAATCAGACTGTTCCCTCTGGTGTATATTATTGTATTGTTACATCTAATGGGTATCGGTACGCCCAGAAAATTATACTTTTAAAATAGCGATACGCCTATTTAATCAAGAGCATTTTACCTGACCTTGTTAATAGATCTGTCTTTAATTGATAAATATAAACACCTGAACCAGCCGTTTTATATTGATGATTGGTTCCCTTCCATGTTATTTCCATATTGCCTGGAGAGAAGTTTCCATTAAACAGTCTTTTTACAAGCTGTCCCTTATAATTATATATAGTTAGCGAACCGTTTGTTTCTAATGGTATGCTTAAAAATATTGTTGTTTCATACGTAAATGGGTTTGGATAATTACCATAGCGGTCAGCAGCAACCTGCGGTTTTCCTACAAACACAAAGTTGATGTCTTTTATATTAAACTCCACATCAACTACGTGGAGTTGTAAATATCCATCGCCTTGCTCAATATAATGTTCTCCCACAAATACATATTCCCAATCCTGCCATCCTCCTGTTTTTGGAATAGTAACTACTTCGCCAATGGTTTCTTCGTTGTACAACAGGCGAAGCCGACCTCCGCTAACGTTCGAAGCAATTCGTGCGCTAACTGTGTATATGCCGGATGAGTCTGATTGAAGAGTATATCCTGTCCAATCGCCAGCGTTAGTCCACCCTATATTATACTCCGCACCAACATTATCTGTGCTTCGTTGAATATCAACCCCGTCATTTCGGTATGTCCACCCTGTGTTCCAGGATTGCGAGTTGCCTCCAAATTTATCTGGATCTTCGAACACCTCATCTTCATAAGAAACACCATTTATTCCTATATCGTATTCTACCACAGCAAGTGAACCTGGAATATGGTGGTCTGCAAACGGTGTCGGTTTGATAGAAAAATTAGGATCATTAAATGCTGCTATTAAACCAGTATTCGATACGCAGTTTTCAAATTGATAGGCTGTAACTAAATCTTGGAGTCCGTTTTCTGCGTTTACTTTTGATGGTTTTGGACCAAGATTGCTCCAATATTTCAAAATCGAATTATACCCATCAGGTTCCTCAACTCTCATTAAAACAGATATGCTGCCATTATGTTTGTAGTTCCACCAACTCCAACCAATGTTGTGCTGTTCAAATAGTTTTATTTTATGATACCCCCAATGATTTGAATTTTCACCGACCTCACCAACCCATAAGGGAACATTATATGATTCGCTCATGCTTGTATATTGGTCAACCCACGCTGTTTGGGTGCTAGGGCCAACATAGTGATGAAAACTGTAAGACATATTATCATCAAACGGTGGGGTTAAGTTTGCAAAGTCGTTTCCATACCAATTGCCCTCAATAAAAATAATATGATTTTGATCCACAGTGCGAATAGAGTCAACAATTTCTATATAAAACTGTCTAAGGTCAGAGGATGAAAAACCTCCTTCAAGCACCGGTTCATTAATTAAATCATAACCCCCTATCCATTGTGATTCAGAATAATAGTCCGCAATATGTTTCCAAATACTAACTGTCCAATCACGGTTATATTCATGTACCCATAGGCCCGCTTCTTCCCCATTTCCATCGGAAAAATCGTTTCTGTTTTGACCGCCGGGGGCACAATGCATATCCAGAATAAGATATATTCCATACGTTGAACACCACTGCAGTAATGGATCAATAATTTCAAAACCATCATTTATAAATACTCCAGTATCGGAAGAAAAAAACTTATAATGAAAAGGAAGGCGTAATGAATTGAACCCTCGTTCAGCTAATTGAGCAACATCTTCTTCAGCAACATATGCAGAATAATAATTTTGATAAAAATTCTGGGCAGAGCTATCGCCTACTAATTCAATAAGTTTTTGTTCTATTACAGATGTGGATCCATAAAATCCGCTTGTGTTCCACATATACCCTTCTTGTACAAGCCAACCGCCCAACCCAAAACCTCGTAGTTGAACGCTATCACCGTTTGTATCAACAAATACCCGGCCAGATGTTCCGAGATATGCATATATAAATGAGGGGATAGAAAATAAGACTATAAAAATTACTATGTGTGTGTGTGGGCGATAAACAGACTTTTTCATAATGAATAGTTTATCGCCCTAATATATACTCTACTTCATCAATATCATTTTCTTAATGGCCGTATAGCGATCAGAGTTAATTTTACAAATATACACACCAGATGAAACCGCCGAACCCATATCATTTGTTCCGTTCCATTGTGTCGAATAAAATCCTGGTTGGTGAACGCTGCTTGTTAATGTTTTCACTTTTTTCCCCAACAAACTGTATACCGATATGGTAACATTCGATGTGGTTGGAATATCATAACGAACGCTTGTAACCGGGTTAAACGGGTTTGGATAATTTTGATGCATTGCAAACTCTATTGGTAATATTGCTTCATCTTCAGACCCTAACACTTCAGGAAAATTTGTCTCCCAAAACGCATGCAATTCTCCTGCAACATACTCTAGCTCATAAATGCTGTTTGCTGCTAGCGTAGCAATACCAAAAGAAATGGAATCACCATATGCAATATCTACAGGACCAACCCCAACATAATTAGACACATCTGCATTTAAGACGGATCCATCATTTACTCCGGAGGTCATATGAGACCATTTTTCATCGTTGGAATACAAATAAACACCATCGCTATTATTGTTTAAAGCGCTCATATTCATACCTAATCCTTGATTAAGCATTATTAATCCTGCGAAATGAGAAGGGTTCCCTTCTTGGTCTTGAGCATACACCATTCTATAATCAGCGCTATAATGAGCGCTGTTATTCACATGATCCTCTATATCCCAATCAACAAACAGTCCCGCATACAGACCGGTTAGGTCAGAATTTCCTTCATTTATGATCGTATAGTGAAAAATGGTTCCGTTTCTCAATTCAAAAGAATCATCAGCATAACTTCTTTGTTCAATGCGCACTCCTAATGGGTTTTCAGCTCCATCATCTCGAAGCGACACAACCCCAACCTCATTTGCAAGCGCGTGAGCGGTGTCTAGATAAAGATATGTGTCTTCTGCTTCAATAAAATCTTCATCCTGTGTCCATCCATCTGTGTCGTTCCGTATACAATCAGATATATGGTCTGGATCTGTTCCCACCATTAAACCGCCCTCATATAAATAGTTAGTATTTATATATACAAAGCCAAGGCCAACGGAATCAATATCAAGTGAGTCTGGTGATGTGCTGGAGTTGGTATATCCAATGTTTCCCTCATTTGTTATTGTTACCTGTAGTATACCTGTATAATGATCTCTACGAACCGCAAAAGGTATGGCACATAATTCATCGGACTGGGGAGATTCTCCTTGTGCATATAGCGTTGACATGGCAACACAATGCTCTTCCCCGTTTTCTACCCCTTCCACTGTAAAACTAGTGACGCTATCTGCGACAAAAGCTGCGCTGTCACCGTTTACATAAATAATATATCCTAAAAATGAACCACAATCATCATCTACATTCTCTTGTGAAATAATTTCTGATCTACTGTTTTCAGTTTCATCTGAACGCTTATCGTTTAATTGTAAATCGGTGCTTGTTAAAGCACTATAAGGCGCTTGCCATGATACCATCAATTCATTATCTCCAGGATCAA
>Ga0257111_1000602_pt1 | contig 14820 bp, 20 predicted proteins | sample LP_taG_6_FD_191567 | JGI IMG/M metagenome (GOLD analysis project Ga0257111, IMG submission 191567) | Marine microbial communities from Northeast Subartic Pacific Ocean, Canada - LP_J_2015_P26_500m | ecosystem: Environmental > Aquatic > Marine > Oceanic | place: Canada: Northeast Subartic Pacific...
TTTTATATAGGCGCTCAATTTGCTGATCTTAAAAACAATGCCAATACATTTATTGGAATAAGTGCTTTAAGCTGGTTTATAATTGCTATGGCCGTACCACTGGTTCATCAGGCTTATACTTGGTTATGTTGGAGATCAGAATTATGTTGGAAATTAATAAGTAATTCGATTGGATTTAAAGGATATTTGATAGGTTTTTTTGTTTTAATAATTTCTAGATTTTCTGCTGTTGTGTTGTGTTTTGTTGATTATGGATCTTTATATAAGCCAGGATGGTTTGCTTGGATTTTAGCAATTATTATTTTTATTCCAGGCGTTTATACCATGTATTCAGTTAAAAAATATTTTGGATTTACTCGAGCGGCTGGTGCCGATCATTTTGATCTAAAGTACAAAACTATGTCTTTTGAAAAAAGGGGCATTTTTAAATGGTCTTCAAATTCCATGTATGCTTTTGGAATTGCTATTCCATTCGCTTTTGCAACTGCAACAGGTTCACAATCTATGTTTATAGTTGCGGCTTATAGCTATATTGCTATTTGGTTACATTATTTTTGTACAGAAAAAGAAGATTTTAAAGTTATTTACGGAAACAATTAATGAAAAACATTTTTTTAGTTTATGGCCATTATGATGAAAAATCTTTTAATGCAGCAATTAGAGATACTTTTATTAAAACAGCTAAAGAAAATGGAAACGAAATAGACTCTGTTGATTTGTATAAAGAAAAATTTAATCCAGTTTTTGCCGGAGAGAAGCCAGATGAAATAGTACTTGACCACAGAAAAAGAATTGAAAAATCTGATTTAATTGTTTTGATTGCACCAATATGGAATTTTAGAATGCCAGCAATTTTAGAGGGTTGGATTGATAAAATTCTAGCACCACCATGGGCGTTTACATTTAAAAAATTAATTGGAAATTATGGTTATCCAGTAGGAAATTTAAAAGGAAAAAAAGCCATTGTTTTTTGTACTTATGGATCTCCACAGTTTGCAATTAGAACTTTTTTTTTAAATATGCCAACAAAAAGACTCCGAAGAGGCGTATTTAATATTTGTGGAATTAATGATGTAATTTACAAAAGATACTTTTCAGTTCCATTTGTTGACGATAAGAAGAGGAAAAAATTTTTGGAAGATGTTAAAAAAACTGCGTCAAGCTTATAATGAAAACGGGAATAATTACAACTGATACATACTTAAATCATAATACGGGACAAGGACACCCCGAAAGAGCTGATCGTGTCACTGTTATTATTAATCATCTAAAAAAAGAAAAGTCCAAAGATTTAATTTGGAAAAAAACTAAAAAATTTGATTCTAAATATCTACAATCTACGCATGATAAAAATTATCTTAATAAGGTAAAAAATTCTTTTCCCGAGCAGGGTTTACATTTTTTAGATGGCGATACTATCGTTTCACCTGGAAGCAAAGAAGCAAGCAGGGATGCGGTAGATTCAGTTTTAACCGCAATTGATGGAGTTATGACAAAAGAACTAAATAATGCATTTTGTGCTGTCAGACCACCAGGACATCATGCGGAAAAAGAGAAAGCAATGGGATTTTGTGTTTACAATAATGTTGCTGTAGGAGCCTACTATCTTTTGGAAAAATATAATTTAAAAAAAGTAGCAATTATTGATTTTGATGTTCATCATGGCAACGGCACCCAAAATATTTTTTATAATAATGAAAAAATTTTGTATATTTCATCACATCAGTATCCTTATTATCCCGGAACTGGCGCAGCTAATGAAAAGGGCAAAAAAGATAATGTGCTAAATGTACCTTTGAATGCCGGCACGCAGTCCCATGAATTTCTAAATGCTTATGAAGGTATTTTTAAAAAGCTAAAAGAATTTAAACCCGAATTTATTTTATTATCTGCTGGATTTGATGCACACAAAGATGATCCGCTTGCTCAAATTAATCTTGAATCCAAAGATTACTATACTTTAACAAAAAGAATATCAATTATTGCCAAGAAAATTTGTAGTGGAAAAATTGTATCTATTCTAGAGGGTGGGTATGACTTAAATGCTCTAAAAGAAAGTACTAAAATGCATATCAGCGCACTTTTAGAAGATAATAATTAATGATATATTAAAGATCACATGAATATAGTAACCGATCTATTTTTGCCCCTTGCTTTAGCATTTATTATGTTCTCACTGGGCTTAGGGTTGACCGGAGTAGATTTTTTAAGAGTTATAAAACAACCAAAAGATTTTTTCGTTGGTGCAGTTAGTCAAATTATTTTACTTCCCATCGTTGCATTTATTTTAGTAAAAATATGGCCGATTTCACCTGAGCTTGCAATTGGCGTCATGATTATTGCTGCAGCGCCTGGAGGTGTTACCTCAAATATACTAACTGCATTTGCGAAAGGTGATGTTGCTCTTTCAATTTCACTTACAGCAATAATAAGTTTATTAAGCGTAATAACAGTTCCTTTTATACTTATCAGCTCTTTAAATTTATTAGGATCTGAAAGTATAGTTCAAAATATTTCATTAGTTAGTATGGCGATGAGTATGTTTTTAATTGTAACAGTTCCTGTGATTATCGGAATGATATTTAGAAAATTTTTAGAAAATATCGCAATAAAATTTGAATCAATTGCTAAAAAAATTTCAGTAGTTTTATTTATAATTGTTTTGCTTGGAGCTATTTTAGCGGAAAAAGATAACATTGTTTCTTATTTTGTTGATGCGGGATTTATTACATTGGTATTAAATATTTTAATGATGATTATTGCTTTTTATATTGCTCAATTGTTTGGAACGGGAACTGCGCAAAAAAAATGTATTGCCATAGAATGTGGTTTACAAAATGGTACTCTTGCAATTTTTGTAGGAACGATATTATTTGGAGGGGGGGCATTTATAATACCAGCCGCAACTTACAGTTTGATAATGTTTGCAACTTCATTAGTTTTTGTATTTTTTATAAGAAAAACTAATAATAATTAATGGGAATACATTTTACGAAAGAAGAATTTGCTGAACGCAAGTCTAAAGTTGTCAAAGAATTAAAAAAACAGAGATTAGATGCTTTGCTGATGTTTAGGCAGGAGTCAATGTATTGGCTTACGGGTTACGACACATTTGGTTTTGTTTTTTTTCAGTGTTTAATTTTAACTGTCAAAGGGGATTTGGTTTTGCTTACAAGAGCACCAGACCTAAGACAGGCACAAAATACTTCTATTATTAATGATATTAGAATTTGGGTAGACAAAGATCAATCGAACCCAACTGATGAATTAAAGAATATTTTATCTGAACTGAGTTTAGAAAAGTCTAACTTGGGTATTGAATATGAGGCTTACGGATTAACAGGCAGAAATGCTATGAGGTTAAATAATTCTTTAAAAAATTTTTCAATACTTCATGATAAGTCTGAATTAATTTCTATTTTCAGGGCTGTTAAGTCACCGTCAGAAATAAATTATATAAAAAAATCTGCTGAACTTGCAGACAAGGCCATGGAGGCAGCATGGAAATATGCACATCCAGGTGTAAATGAATCAAAAATCCTTGCAGAAATGCAAGGAGCTATTTTTAATGGAGAAGGCGACTATCCAGCAAATGAATTTATTATTGGGTCAGGTAAAAATGCATTACTCTGTCGTTATCAAAGTGAAAAAAGAAATTTAGATCCGGTAGACCAACTTTCGATAGAATGGGCGGGTACTTACAAACATTATCATTCAGCAATGTTCAGAACGATTCCAATTGGCAAAGCGAATGATAAACAAAAAAAAATGCATGAAGCTTGTGTAGAAGCATTAAAGAAGTGTGAAAGTAAATTGAAACCCGGAAACAAAGCTGGAGAAGTTTTTGATGTGCATGCCAAAACCTTTGATCAATTGGGTTATAAAAACTCAAGAATGAACGCATGCGGTTATTCACTCGGGGCACTTTTTGCACCAAACTGGATGGATTGGCCAATGTTATATACGGGCAATCCCTATATAATTCAACCTGGTAATATATTTTTTATGCATATGATTTTAATGGATAGTGACCATCAATTAGCCATGAATCTTGGGGAAACTTATTTGGTAACACAGTCTGGAAATGAAAGATTGGGTAAAAAAAAATTAGATTTAGTTGTAGGGTAATTAAATGAAAAAATATTTAGTTATAGGAAATCCAATTGAGCATTCATTATCACCTAAATTACATAATTATTGGATTAAGAAAAATAATATAGATGCTGGGTACGAAAAAAAGCTGATTCAAAAAGGCGATATTGAAGAAATGGTTCATGAGATTAAAGGTGATAAAATTAATGGACTTAATGTCACCGTACCATTCAAAAAATTAGTAATCCCGTTTCTTGATCAATTAACATCGCGTGCCATTATGACTCAATCTGTCAATACAATATTTAAAGAGGGTGATGCCGTTATTGGAGACAATACAGATATTGGTGGATTTGGTTTAAGCTTAAAACATATAAATTACAATTCAGAAAATAAAAAAATATTTATTTTAGGAGCGGGGGGCGTTACTTCTTCCATTATTATGGCGTTACCTACCGCATCTAAAATTTATTTAAGTAACAGAACAAGAAAGAAAGCGGAAAATTTAAAAGAAATGAAATTACACTCTAATATAGAAATTATCGAATGGGATCAAATTGGTAAAAATATTCCGGATTTTGATATGATTATAAACACCACTAGTTTGGGTCTGAAAAATGATGATAAAATTAAGTTAGACTATAATAAAATTGGAACAAACAAATTATTTTATGATGTTATCTATAACCCATCCAAAACAAATTTCCTTACAAAAGGAAAGGCTCTAGGTAATCAAATCGAAAACGGTAAAATGATGTTTATTTACCAAGCACAATTAGCTTTCGATCTTTGGCACGGTGTTCTTCCTAAAATTGACAAGGAAACAATAAAAATATTGGATATATGATTAGAATTGGTATTTTGGGGGGTATTGGCTCCGGGAAAAGTTATTCAGCAAAACAATTCGGTTATCCGGTTTTCAATGCGGATCTTGAGGTGCAAAAGTTATATAAAAAAAGTAGAAAGTGTTATAAAAAGTTACAAAAAGCACTTCCCAAGTATATTTTTTCATTTCCTATAAAAAAAGTAGAAATATCTCGAGCTGTTATAGCCGGTTCTCACAATCTTATAAAAATTATTAAAGTTATTCATCCAGAAGTTCGGTTGCGTATGTATGATTTCTTAAAAAAAAATAAAAATAAAAAAGTAGTTATTTTAGATATTCCTTTGCTATTAGAAAATAAAATAAATAGAAAAAACGATATTTTAGTTTTTGTTGATGCTAAAAAAAAAGAGATTAATAAAAGGTTAAAAAGGAGGAAAAATTTTAACTCTAAAATCTTTCAAAAATTAAAAAAACTTCAACTTCCCGTAGAAATCAAAAAGAAAAAATCAGATTATATTATAAAAAATAATTTTAATAATTATTTACTAAAAAAAAATGTTAAAAAGGTATTAAGAAAGATTTTATAAAATGATCGAAATTGTGCTTGATACAGAAACGACTGGTTTATCCGTTGAGAAAGGTCACAGAATTATAGAAATAGGTTGTATAGAATTAAAAAATCAAATACCTACCAAAAGATTTTTTCATAGCATTGTAAATCCTAAAAGACCTGTTTCAGAGGATGCTTATAAAGTACATGGATATTCTGATAGCTTCTTATCAACAAAAAAAGAATTTTCTGAAATCGCAAATGATTTTTTAGAATTTATAAAAGGAAAAAAATTAATCATACATAATGCTGAATTTGATTTAGCATTCTTAAATTTAGAATTAAAACTTATAAAAAAAGAGCCTATTTTAAAAGAAAGTGTCATAGACACACTAGAGCTTGCAAGGTTAAAATTTCCAGGCTCTCCAGCAAGTCTAGATGCTTTGTGTAAAAGATTTAAGATAGATAATTCAAAAAGAACAAAACATGATGCAATAACAGACTGTGAATTATTATCTAAAGTTTATATTAATTTAATTGGAGAAAAGGAACCTACTCTAAAATTAAATTCTGATATCCAATTGGATAAGACAGAGGAATTAAGTAAAAATAAAACTTACTATAAGAAAATAGTTTACCCAAGTAAAGATGAGTTAAATTTACATAATAATTTTTTAAAAAATTCTCTAAAAAAAAATAATTTTTAATTTTTTAAAATTTCATCAAGGAAGTTTTTTACCAACCACTTGTTCATCGTATAATTTGTTAAAATCTATATCTTTTTTTATACTCATTTTTGGAAGACCCGAATGGCTTAATAAAAATGAAAAAATTTCAAATACTTTAGGATAAACTTCCGTGGGTACTTCAATTAAAATTATTTTTTGCAATATCTTTTTATCTTTTACATCCTCAATAGTAATAAGGGTTGCGTATGTTATTTCAATTAAAGCTTTGTCTTTGATATCTTTTGTGTTCTGAAATTTTAATACCATATCTACTTGAATAATGTTGTCTTTTATAGGTATGCCTTTTAGATCAATTTTGACATCATAATTATTTAGATTTTTTTCAAAAAACAACATTGTTTGTGTATCGGGAATTTCAAAAGAAATATCTTTTATGAAGTTTGAAATAATTTTATAACTCATCTTTTTCCTCTTTTGTATCTGTCAGTTCACCCTCAATAATATCTGTATTATTTTTTGGTTTTTTAACAAATTTTTTAATTAATAAATTCCTTGTGAAAGGTATAAGTAAAATAAAACCTATAAAATCTGTTATAAATCCAGGAAGTATAAGCAAAACAGCTGCAAAAGCAATTGTAGCTCCTGCGGCCATTTCGTTAAAAGGCATTTCATTTTTCATCATCGAATGCATTCCAGATTTCAATGTGTGCAAACCCTCCAATCTTGCAAAATATATTCCAGTTATAGCGGTTAAAAATATTAACATGATCGTATTAAAAGCTCCTACATATGAGCCAATTTTGATCATTACAAATATTTCTACCAATGGAATTCCAATTATTATAAGAAAAATAATGTTCATTTGACCTTTATTGCCACTTGTATTTATATAATAGTCTTATTAAATATTATAAATAAAATATATAAATATATGAACTACAATTTTGAATATTTAGACATAGTCTTACTGGCTTTATTTGCTGGTTTTATAATTTTAAGATTACGTGAAATTTTAGGCAGAAAAACAGGCCATGAAAGCAAAGTTTACAAAAATCTCAAACAAACAGATTTTAAAGAAAATATAGACCTAAACAGACCATTATCAAGACTTGACGATTTTGATGATAAAGCAAAAAAAAATTTTTTGAAAGGCGCCGATGCAGCCTACGAAACAATTATTGCTGCTTTTGCTAAAGGAGATAAAAAAAAATTAAAATCTTTATTGGGGAAAAAAATATATGAAAATTTTAGCGATGCAATTGACGAAAGAAATAAAAATAAAATCAAATCAGAAACAACTTTTATAGGAGTAAAATCTTCAAAAATTTCTGAATTTGTAAAAGAAGACAATATTTTTAAAATAACAGTAAAATTTGTAAGCGAAATGATTGTTTGTCTTAAAGATAAAGATAACAAAATTATTGAAGGCAACCCAGATGTTATAAAAATGGTATATGATAATTGGAAATTCTCAAAAAATATGTGGAGCCAAAATCCCAACTGGTACTTGATTGAGACAACAGATAAATAGTGAAAAAAAAAAATATTCCTTCAAAAGATTTAAACACCTGGTTTAAATTTGTTAAAAATTTACCCAATATAGAAGATAAAGAAAAAGATAAAAAAATTTTACCCACCGGAACAAAAAAAACTTTAGATTTGCATGGTTTTTCACTGAATGAGGCTAATACAGCTGTTCATGAAACACTGGAAGATTGTTTTTTCAAAGGAATTAAAGCTCTTAAAATTATTACCGGGAAAGGTTCAAGATCGAAAAGTTTCAACGATCCTTATAAATCTAAGGATCTTAGTATTTTAAAAAATTCAGTTCCAGAATATATTCAAAATTCAGATTTAAAAAAGTATGTTATTCGGATCACAGAATCAGATCCTTCAGATGGTGGCCAAGGTGCTATTTATGTTTTTTTAAAGAATAAATTTAGATAAATCAGTGTCTTTTACTAATTGTCCAAGGTGACTTTCAATATATTTTTTATCTATAGTAATTTTTTCACCACCGCGATCTGGAGCAGTAAAACTAATTTCTTCTAGAACTTTTTCAATTATTGTGTGTAAACGTCTTGCTCCTATATTTTCTATACTCGAATTTATTTCAGTTGCTAATTTAGCGATTGTTTCAATGCCATCTTCTGAAAAATTAAGTTCCACATTTTCTGTTTGAAGCAGAGCAACATACTGTTTTATTAAACTATTGTCTGGTTCTTTTAAAATTCTTTTAAAATCTTCACTATTAAGTGCTTTCAACTCTACTCTGATAGGTAATCTTCCTTGAAGTTCTGGCAATAGATCAGATGGTTTAGCTAATTGAAATGCACCTGACGCTATAAATAAAATATGATCGGTTTTAATAGTGCCATATTTTGTGCTTACAGTTGTGCCTTCAATTAAAGGCAGCAAATCCCTTTGAACTCCTTCTCTAGAAACATCACTGCCAATACGATCTCCTCTTGCAGAAACTTTATCAATTTCATCTAAAAATACTATTCCATTATTTTCGGTCGATATTTTTGCAGATTTGATAATTTTGTCTTGCTCAATCATTTTATCAGATTCTTCAGCTATTAATATTTCGTGTGATTCTTTTACGGTCATCCTTTTCTTTTTTGATTTAGAGCCCATTGCTTTACCCAACATGTCACCAACATTAATCATTCCAATATTTGCTCCGGGCATGCCTGGTATTTCAAAACTTGGCATTTGATTAGAATCTTTCATGTCTATTTCGATTTCATTATCATCCAGATCTCCATTTCTTAATCTTTTTCTAAAACTTTCTTTTGTGGCTATGCTAGCTTTAGAACCTACTAGAGTATTTAAAACTCTTTCCTCAGCCAACAATTGTGCTTTTGCTTTTACTTCTTTTCTTTTCTTTTCTTTTTCCATCGCAATAGCAATTTCTAAAAGATCTCTTATAATTTGTTCTACGTCGCGACCCACGTATCCTACCTCTGTAAATCTCGTGGCTTCGACTTTTATAAATGGGGCTTGAGCAAGTTTTGATAGTCTTCGTGAAATCTCAGTCTTTCCAACACCGGTAGGTCCGATCATTAATATATTTTTTGGCAATACTTCTTCTTTCATTTCATTAGTAAGTTCTTGTCTTCTCCATCTATTTCTTAAAGCAATTGCCACGGCCTTTTTAGCGTCCGATTGTCCTATAACATATCTGTCTAGTTCAGATACAATTTCTCTAGGAGATAAAGAAGAAACGTTTGACTTTTCTTTCTTCTTTGTATTTTTCCTTAAGCTGTTTATTGGAGTTATGTTAGATTTATTTTCCACTTTTAATCTTTTCTATAGTAACGTTATTATTTGTAAAAACACATATTTCTGAAGCCACTTTAATTGATTTTTTTGCAATATCTTCGGCACTTAAATTAGTTTCTTTTAATACTTTTGCTGCAGCTAGAGCATAGTTACCGCCCGAGCCTATTCCAATTAAACCATCTTCTGGTTCCAGCACGTCTCCAGTGCCAGAAATTATAAAACTTTTTTCTTTATCAGCTACAGCCATCAATGCTTCTAATCTTCTTAAATATTTGTCCGTTCGCCAATCTTTTGCAAGCTCGACTGCGGCTCTGGTAAGATTTCCTGCGTGTTTTTCAAGTTTTGCTTCTAGTCTTTCAAATAAAGTAAGAGCGTCAGCGGTTGAACCTGCAAATCCTGCTATAACATTTCGTTTTTCAATTTTTCTAACTTTTTTTGCGGAACTTTTTATTACAGTATTACCAAAGCTGACTTGGCCGTCGCCTGCCACCACAACATCGCTATCTTTTCTAATCAATACGATTGTTGTTCCGTGCCATGTACTTTTATCGCTCATAAATTAGTTATGTGGCTATTGATTTAATTAGTTCAAGGGGTATATATATTCTTCTGTTAAATAAATTCTATGAAACGTAAAGCTAAAATAGTTAGAAAAACGAAGGAAACAAGCATATCAGTAGAAGTTAATCTTGATGGCAAAGGATTGTATAAAGTTGATACAAAAATAGGATTTTTAAATCACATGTTGGAACAATTATCCAAACATTCTTTAATTGATTTAAAAATTGTAGCAAAGGGTGATACTCATATCGATCTACATCACACGACAGAAGATACTGGAATTGCTATAGGCGAAGCAGTCAAAAAGGCAGCGGGCAATTTAAAAGGAATTAGAAGATATGCAAGCACCCTGATTCCAATGGACGAGACATTGACTAGGGTTGCTCTTGATGTTTCTAATAGACCATATTTAATTTGGAAAATGGATTTAAAAGTTGAAAAACTTGGTGAAATGGACACCGAGCTTTTCAAGGAATGGTTTCAAGCTTTTTCTCAAGCTGCTGGCATTACTCTACATGTTGAAAATTTATATGGAGATAATAGCCATCACAAAATAGAATCTTGTTTTAAAGCTTTAGCAAGATCGCTTAAAGAGGCATTGGAAATTGATAAAAGAATTAAAACTTCAATTCCATCCACAAAAGGAAAATTATAAATTAAAAAATGATCATATTCCCCGCCATAGACATTAAAGGAGGGAAATGTGTTAGGCTTTTTCAAGGTGATTTCAACAAAGTTACGGAATATGAGGCTTCTCCTTTAAATCAAGCAAAAAAATTAGAAGAATTAGGATTTGATTTTTTACATATTGTAGACTTAGATCAGGCAGTCGATCCACTGACAAAAAAATCTAATTTTAATATAATTAAAGATATTATCAAAAATACGAATTTGAAAGTTCAATTGGGTGGTGGACTTAGAACATTAAAAAATATTGAAGAAGCCATAAGCTCTGGAGTTTCTAGTGTTGTAGTGGGGACATCAGCGATTAATGACGTAAGTTTTCTTCAAAATGCTTGTAATAAATTTAGTAATCAAATTTCTGTTAGTATCGATTCAAAAAATGGTTTAATCGCAACCCAGGGATGGAAAAAAATAACTCAAAAAAATGTTGGAGATTATATGAACGAAATTAAAAATATCAAAGTTAAAAGTATAATATTTACCGACATAAATCGTGATGGAACAAAAAAAGGAGTAAATTTAAAAGAAACTCTTAATCTTGCTGAGCTTACTAAGTTTCCAGTTATAGCATCCGGTGGAATTTCCAAAATAGATGATGTTGTTGAAATTAAAAATACCAAAAAAATTAGAGGTGTTATCATTGGCAAAGCAATTTATGATGGATCTATAAATTTGAAAGAATTATCAAAACTAAGAAATTAAATGTTAAAAAAAAGAATTATACCCTGTTTAGACGTAAAAGATGGAAGAGTGGTTAAAGGAATCAATTTTGTTGATCTAGTTGATTCTGGCGATCCAGCAGAACAAGCCAAAATATATAACGATGGTGGCGCTGATGAAATATGTTTCTTAGACATTACAGCATCAAGCGACAATAGAAATATTATGTTAGATGTTGTTAAAAAAACAGCAAATAAAATTTTTATACCCCTGACTGTGGGAGGTGGAGTTAGAAAAATCCAAGACATAAGTGATTTGCTTCGAGCCGGAGCTGAAAAAGTATCCATTAACACGGCTGCTGTTAAAAATAAAAATTTTATTATGGAGAGTGTTAAGGAATTTGGATCTCAGTGTATTGTTATAGCTGTCGATGCAAAAACAGTGAGCAAAAATAAATGGGAAATTTTTACACACGGGGGCAGAAAAAAAACAGGCATAGATGTCATAGAGCATGTAAAACAAATGGAAGATTTAGGTGCTGGAGAAATTTTGTTAACTTCGATGGATAGAGATGGGACAAAAAAGGGATACGATTTAGATTTAACCAAGAAGGTGTCGGGAACAGTAAAAATACCAGTCATTGCTTCAGGTGGAGTAGGAACTCTAGAAGATCTTTATCATGGATTTAAAATTGGTAATGCCAGTGCAGTTTTGGCAGCTTCAATATTTCATTTTGGTGAGTTTTCGATACAAGATGCAAAAAAATATTTAGACTCAAAGGGAATTCCTGTAAGAATTTAAAAATGTTTAAAACTTTAGAAGAATTAATTGCTGTTATTCGAAAACGAAAAGAATCCTCGGTTGAAGATTCTTACACAAAAAAATTACTAAGTGATAAAAATTTAAGTATCGAAAAAGTAAAAGAAGAAGTAGCAGAACTTATCGATGCAATTGAAAAAAATTCAAATAAAGTTCACGAAGCAGCAGATGTTTTATATCATTTAATGGTGCTTTTAGAGGCAAATGGTATTAAAATTGAAGATGTAATGGATGAGTTAAAAAAGAGACAAAAAAAATAAAATGATAAATTTGCATAAAAAATATGTAGAGTGGTGGAAACAAAAATTAAATATTTCTAATTATGGAATGGCCTGGATATCTTTTATTAAAGGATTAATTGTTGGGCTATTGATTTATCATTTTTTTATTAAATAACTAAATGGCATACGACAAAAAAAATATTTTTGCTAAAATTCTAAGAGGTGAGATACCTTGTAAAAAAATTTATGAAAATGAATTTATATTATCTTTTTATGATATTAACCCTCAAAGAAAAATTCATGCCTTGGTTATTCCCAAAGGTGAGTATATTGATTTAGATGACTTTAGCTCTAAAGCTTCTGAAAAAGAAATTTCTGAACTCATTAAAGGCATTACGATAGTTGCAAAAAAACTAGGTATATCCGTTAATGGAGGTGATGGTTATAGAGCTTTAACAAATATTGGATCAAATGGCGGTCAAGAGGTGCCTCATTTACATTTTCATTTGTTTGGCGGTGAAAAAGTTGGAAAAATGGTAACCTAAAATATCAAAGATCTTCTTCTCTTGGGATCTTGAACTTTTCTTTATCAATTTTTTTGTTTGCTTCGAGATCAAAAATTTCAAAATTTACTTTTTTTCCATAAGAATCTATTGTTTCCCATCCTTTTAAATCTAAATTTTCTTTATTAAATTTTATAATTAGCTGGTTATCTTTTTTATCAAAAATTTGGAATGTTATATTATCATTAGAAAAAACCGGTTCATTTTGATCTATATATTTAATAATTGAATTTTTATCTAACAAAAAATTAAGGGGAGTTTTTTTTAATTTGTAATAAAATATTTTTTTATATCTTCTTTGTATAACCGCCAAAGTTTTTCCATTTGAGATTAAATTTTTCTTTAAACTGTCATTGTATGAACAATTAATTAATAAAGGATATTTTAATAAACATGAACCAGTTTCAGTTTTTTCTTCGATCGTTTGTTCAAATTTAAATGTTAATGTTTCTATAGAGTTAATTTTTAGAATTAAATTTGATTTTTCGAATCCCAAAGCTTTTTGGCATAGTAAAAGAAAAATCAATAAACAAAATTTGAGTAAATTATATTTCAGATTTATACCTACAAAACTTCTCTTTTACCCACATGATTAGGTTGTCCAACAATTCCATCTTCTTCCATCATGTCAATAATTCTTGCTGCTCTGTTATATCCAATCTGAAGTTTTCTCTGTAAAAAACTTGTAGATGCTTTTCCCTCATTTTTTATTAACATTATGGCTTTTTCATATAATTCATCTTTATCGTTATCACTAATTTTGTTTATAGCGTCGCTGTCTTTTGAAAAATTAGTTATCTCATCTAAATAACTTGGTTTAGCTTGGGTGCGCAAAAATGTATTAATTTTTTCAATTTCATTTTCCCCAATATAAGGTCCATGTATTCTAATAATTCTGTTAGCTGATGACATAAATAACATATCACCTTTGCCCAGCAGTTGTTCGGCACCTTGTTCTCCGAGAATTGTTCTACTATCAATTTTTGAGCTTACTTGAAAAGATATCCTGGTTGGAAAATTTGCTTTAATTGTTCCAGTTATTACATCAACACTAGGTCTTTGTGTAGCCATGATAATATGAATACCAGCCGCTCTAGCCATTTGTGAAAGTTTTTGGATATAGTTTTCTATTTCTTTTCCTGCTACCAACATAAGATCAGACATTTCATCTACGATGACCACTATGTAAGGCATTTTTTCTTTAAATTTAGAATTAAATCCGTCTATATTACGAACGCCAATTTCTGTCATTTTTCTGTATCTATTTTCCATTTCTTTTACAACCCAACGCAACGCAGAGGTTGCTTTTTTTGGCTCTGTAATTACCGGAGATAATAAATGTGGAATTCCTTCGTAAGAGGATAGCTCTAACATTTTTGGATCAATTAATATAAATTTACAATTTTCTGGAGTATGTTTGTAAAGCAAAGATACTATAATTGTATTTATACAAACTGATTTTCCAGAACCGGTAGTTCCAGCTATCAGAAGATGTGGCATTGCAGATAAATCTCCTACTATAGGAATTCCAGAAATACTTTTTCCAAGAGCTATAGGAAGTTTTATATCTTGGTTGCTAAATTTTTTATCCTGTATTATTTCTCTTAAATATACATCATCCCGTTTTTCATTTGGAATTTCTATTCCAACAGTATTTTTTCCAGGAATTGTAGAAACTCTAGTAGAAACTGAACTGGTGTTACGCGCTATATCCTCAGCCAGATTTATTATTTTTGAAACTTTTATACCTGGGGAAGGTTCAAATTCATTTAGAGTAACTACTGGACCATGGCTTATTCCTTTAATTTTTCCTTTTACATCAAAGTCTAATAAAATTTTTTCTAAAAACTCGGCATTTTTTGAGTTT
>Ga0257111_1000603_pt1 | contig 14820 bp, 17 predicted proteins | sample LP_taG_6_FD_191567 | JGI IMG/M metagenome (GOLD analysis project Ga0257111, IMG submission 191567) | Marine microbial communities from Northeast Subartic Pacific Ocean, Canada - LP_J_2015_P26_500m | ecosystem: Environmental > Aquatic > Marine > Oceanic | place: Canada: Northeast Subartic Pacific...
ATTTTATAAAAAAAATATAATTTTTCCCACTTTAATATTTTTTTAAGATTTATGGTTTTTATTATTCTTTATAATAGTTCTATAAGATATAAAGTGGGTTTTTTTATCTATTTAATATTAAAAAATTTAGACATGTGTATTAATTGCATTAATTTTATAAAATAGAATTCTACTGTTTTTTTGATAAAAAACTGGTAATGTAAATTAAAAAGATAAAAAAAAACCCAAAATGATTGGACTAATACAGCGAGTTGCAAAGGCAAAAATCACTATTGAAGGTCAGAGTATTTGTAAGATAAAAACAGGATTATTGGTGTTGGTTGCTGTCCAACCAAATGATAATGAAGATATTGTTGAACGGCTCGCTAAAAAAATATCGACATATAGAATCTTTCCGGATGAAAATGGCCGAATGAACAAAAGTATAACTGATAAAAATTACGAACTGATGCTTGTTCCGCAATTTACACTGGCAGCAGATACAGCAAAAGGAGCACGGCCTAGTTTTACGCATGCAGCTAACCCCGAAACAGGCAAAAAATATTTTGATTTATTATATAAAAACTGTATCAAACGAGTAAAAAAGACCTATTGCGGCGTATTTGGTGAATATATGAAAATAAGTTTAACCAATGACGGTCCTGCAACGTTCTGGTTAGAAGTTAACTAGCCTATTGTTTTAATTAATAATATAATCATTAGTAACTAAAAACATACGGTCATAAACAAGCAACTTCATTGCAGACCGCGGTGAAATCCAGATTTGTTTGTATAATTCGAATGTTTATAATGTAGGAGGCTAGCCAAAAATTGGCATAAGGCTTCGTAGATAATATTATTAATGGGATTTTCCCAGGGGGTTTAGGATGTTGCAAAACATCGGTCCGGTACAATTACTAATAGTTCTCGTTATTGTTCTAGCTATATTTGGCACAAAACGTCTTCGCACGTTAGGTTCCGATCTTGGAAGCGCTGTAAAAGGATTTCGTTCTGCAATGAGTGATGCAGATAAAGAAACAACTGATCAAATTACTGACTTTTCAAAAGATGCTGATTTTGAAAAAAATCCAAGCGAAGAATCAAATAAAGAAACTTCTACCGAATAGCCAGGGAACATTATGTCTGGAATCGGATTTTGGGAGCTGATAATTCTATTTCTTGTCGGTCTGATTGTTCTGGGACCCGAGAGATTACCAAGTGTGGCTAATCAGTTAGGCAGCTGGATGGGGAAAGCTAGGCGAATGACGCGTGTAATGAAAAGGCAATTAGAAGAAGAACTTAATTTTGAAAAAAACACCAACCAAAATATCAAAACACCGTTAACAAATGATCGCAGTATTGAGCAACCTCAGTATGTTCAAGAAAATAACGATCTTAAAAATAAGTCAATAAGCGAAAAACAAAATAAAAAAGAAAGAGTTGAATCTGCTAGTGATCAATCTACTGATCATCGCAGCACAAAGAATTCCTAGTGACTGAACAAAAAGAAAGTACTGAAAAAAAAGAACCGCTTGCAGAAGGTACATTGCTTTCTCATCTTGTTGAGCTACGTAGACGATTATTGATTATCGCGGTTTCAGTAGTGGCAGTATTTATAATATTACTTCCATTTTCTCGAGACATTTTTTCACTCATTTCTGAACCATTGCGTAACGTATTACCAGGTAATGCAATGATCGCAACAGCTGTTGCGTCTCCTTTGATGACGCCATTTAAATTAACTTTTTTTACTGCCCTCTTCGTTGCAATGCCAGTTGTTCTATTTCAAATATGGGCTTTTATTGCGCCTGGCCTTTATAAAAATGAAAAGCAGTTTGCCGTGCCTTTATTTGTATCAAGCGTTGTTTTGTTTTATCTCGGTATTGCTTTTGCTTACTTTGTTGTTTTTCCACTAATATTCACCTTTTTTACATCAGTAGCTCCTGAAGGTGTTGAGGTTCAAACTGACATCAGTCAGTTTTTAGAATTCATAACGACAATCGTTTTCGCTTTTGGTATAGCTTTTGAAGTCCCAATAGCAACAGTTCTTATTACATGGACAGGATTAACAACCCCAGAAAAATTGGGGAAAGCGCGCCCTTATGTTTTTTTGATGGCATTTGTAATGGGTATGTTCTTAACCCCACCAGATGTTATTAGTCAAACATTGTTAGCTGTACCAGTCTATCTGCTGTATGAGCTTGGTATTATTATGTCGAAAATATTCGTTATAAACAGGAAAAAATCTAGGGATGAATCTGATTAAGCTCAAAAATTTATAATCTTAGAAAGTTAATTTCTCTGTAAAAAAACATGACAAATGTAGCCTCTTTAGATGTAGAAAACACTGTTCTTGGTCACCCTCGCGGTATCATCACATTGTTTTTCACAGAAATGTGGGAACGCCTTAGCTATTATGGTATGCGAGCATTACTCGTCTTGTTCATGACAGATCAAGTAATTAATGGTGGAATGGAACTTACTGATGCAAAAGCAACCGCCATTTATGGTATTTATACTGCCCTTGTATACTTGGTGGCTTTGCCTGGAGGATGGATTGCAGATCGCCTTCTTGGAGCGCAGCGCGCAATATTCTACGGTGGCATTATTATTATGTGTGGTCATTTTACTCTTGCCATACCTTCAACAAAATTTTTTTTTCTCGGCTTATTATTAATCATTATTGGGACAGGGCTTCTTAAACCAAATGTAAGTGCAATTGTAGGTGGACTATATAGCCCAGGTGACCCAAGAAGAGATTCGGGCTTCTCTATTTTTTACATGGGAATTAATCTTGGGGCAATGTTAGGGCCTTTAGTCTGCGGTTCTCTTGGGCAGCATCCTAATTATGGTTGGCACTATGGATTTGGAGCCGCGGGTGTCGGAATGTTATTCGGTCTCATACAATTCTGGAAAACAAAAAAATATTTGGGAGCCATAGGAGCAAAGCCAATATCATCGGGAAATACATCACTAGATACTATCAATCGTAATCGTGGCTGGGTAATTGTAGGGATATTTATGAGTCTTACTATAATCACCTATCTTTTGAGTATAAATGGTTTGTTTTTGTTGGATCCGATAGAAATTGCTAAAAAAACAACTTACATAATAATGATAACTACAATTGGATTTTTTGCTCACGTATTGATTAATGGACAATTAAGTACCCAAGAAAAGAAAAGAGTAGTAGTTATTATTGTGCTCTTTTTCGGTGCAGCAATGTTCTGGTCAGGTTTTGAACAGGCTGGAAGCTCGCTGAATCTATTTGCGGATCGTTATATTCATCTTGAGCTTAACTGGATTACATTATATTCAGTATGGTTCCAATCGCTTAATTCTATTTTCATAATCCTATTTGCGCCCATATTTGCATATTTTTGGATATTTCTTGCACGAAAAAATTTAAACCCTTCGACCCCTGCAAAATTTGGTTTTGGATTGATTTTTTTAGCAATAGGCTTTTTCATAATGATGCTTGCATCCCAAATTGTAGCAACTGGTGAAAAAGTTATGCCTTATTGGCTAGTAATGACGTACCTTTTTCATACCTTTGGCGAATTAACACTGTCACCAGTTGGGCTTTCGGCAACCACAAAACTTGCTCCAAAAAGATTTGCTGGCCAAATGATGGGTATGTGGTTTGTAGCATCAGCTTTGGGAAATCTAATAGCGGGCCAGATTGCTGGTGATTTCAATCCAATGAACATCGACTCTTTTCCAAGTCAGTATGCAACTATCGTTTTAACATCAGTAGGTGCTGGAATTATCTTGCTAATTTTTTCAAAACCACTCAAACAATTAATGGCCGGAGTTGATTAATAAACTGTATCCCTATAATAACGCAAACGAATATCCATAATCATATAAACTAGCATTCCACCAATAGCAAACATTGCGCACATAAAAAACACCGTGCTATAACTAAAACCGCCTCCTAACATCGATGCGGCAATATTTGGGCCGACAAGATTACCTAATCCTTGGGCACATACTATAAACGCAGTAAACGAACCGGCTGAATCGACGCTTGCAATCGTTGAATATTGATAAACATCAATAAAAATCCAAAGAAAATTAAACATAAACACACTTATTAAAAGATTTATATTTGTTATTCCCAACGCCAACATACCAACTATTATTGCCATAGTTATTAATGCCACCAATAATGGTCTAGCTAATCCGAAAAGATCACTTACAATCGTTGCAAAAGCACAGCCAACAATACTTAATAGTGAAGACCAAACAAGAACCCCTCCTACCCAATTTTTATCAATACCTGCATTTAAACTAGCTAACTCAATATATGTCCAGTACGCCCCAATATTGATATATGTAAAAAAAATTGCCGCCATACATAACCAGGGTATATATAACGGCAATACTAAACCTGATTGTTTGTTTTTATTTTGAGAAGTTGTTTCAGTTTTAATCGCATACGGTTGTACCCAATGAATAAAAATAAGACTCAAAGTAAAGCCACCAATAAAAAAATAATAAATGCCATTCATAGTCAGCGTAGGTAGAACTCTTATTTCAAATGCTTGGGAAAAAGCAAATAAAAAGAGCATTAAATTAAAAGCACGTGTAGGTTTAATGGTAGCGCCTAATGCTGCAACTGCAACCGCTGTATAAATTCCAGAACCTATGCCCGAAAGAACTCTTAACCATAAAACAAATTCATATTGATAAATAATTGTACATAAATAATTTGCAAATATAGCAAGACAGGCTCCTGTTAAAACAAGTATTTTTCTATTAACTCTGGCTATTGTTAGTGCGGTTATCATTGCACCAAAAGACAACCCGCCTAGATCTGCGCCGGCAACTCGTCCAACTTGTTCTTCACTGAAATATAAAAATTCTGACCAAGCAGTACTAATAACAGGTATTGCAACCATAACGCCATAACCCACAAGCGTCATAAAAAGCGATAATGATATAGATCTCCAATCATCAAAAGCTGTACGCTCTGTAAATTGTTGAGAGCTCTGATTTTTCACAAGTAAATACTTAGCGTTTGATATTGATTTGAAATAATTTATATTGCATATATTTTATTGTCCCAAGCACATTCCGGCGTATGCAAGTTTAGTTCCTGCATTTTCAAGTAAGCATTTATTATCATAGGTGTGCTTATCAATGCCACAAACAGGTTGATAGACATTAGGACAATTCTTTCCTTGTTCCTCGCACAGTCCTGCGTATTTTATCCTTGCGCCTGCTCTTTCAGCCTCACATGCATTAGCATATGTTAATAAATCAGCGCTGCAGACGGGAGCATAAATTCTTGGGCAAACACGAGCATTACAAGCGCCTTCAGAGAAACTTTCTAATCCATTTTTTTGGGCAACGCATGCATTTTTATATGTTGCTCCTTGGCCGCAGACTGGAGAATATATTGCTGGGCAATTATTAATGTCACATTCTCCAATTCGCTGAACGACCACCCGATCAATGTTTGCTTCACATCGATTTTTATAGGTGCGGCCGTTCATTCCACATACAGGCTCAAATATATTTGGGCAGCCATTATCGTCGACACAAGCTTTAAGTGTATCAATTTCTATCCCAGCAATTGCTGCAAAACAAGAATTATGATAAGTAACGCCATTGTTACCACAAACAGGATTAAAATCATCATTACACACTAATGTTTCATCTTTACATACTCCTTCAAAATCGATACTTGTATCAGATAATTCTGCAAGACATGCGTTTTGATAAGTATTGCCATCTTTTCCACAAACAGGATTAAAATTATCAGAACAATTAATATCATTTTGATCTTGTCCTGCGCTATTAGTTGAAATAAATAACAGAACTAACGCTAACCATTTGAGATGAAAATATTTCATGGGATTAATAAATTTTTTTCTATGAAAAAAGCCATTAAAAAATTTTAATATTCATCGAATTACAGCACTACCCCAATAATTATATGATATAAAACGCATACCAGGGATATACATTTCTTCGCCTCCTTCTATTTGAAAGCCTGCTGAATTTATAATTTGGGGTATATTTTTATTCAAATTACAACCTCCCGCTATTTTACTCCAGTATGGGTTCAAACGGTCCTGCCATATTCTTACATTCCTATCAGGAGCTAAACCATGTTCAGAAAACAATAACTTTCCATTAGGTTTTAATACTCTTCGCATACCCTCCAAAGCAAGAAAAACGTCAGGAATTGTACAAAGTGAATAGGTAACGAGGACAGTATCAACACTAGAAGACGGTAATGGTATTTCTTCGCCTGGTAAATCGATAAATTCTACATTTAGTTTAGTTTTTTTTATCTTTTTTTCTGCCAGTTTTCTCATGCCCTCATAGGGCTCAAGCCCCCAAATCTTATTTACTTTTGATTCGTCATAAAATGGTAAATTTAGCCCACTCCCTATACCAATCTCAAGAACTTCGCCTTTAGCAAGAGGCACAATTTTTTCACGCTGTTTAGTGATAGGGCTACTTGAACATATTCCATTAATAAAATAAGGCAGAATATAATTTTGATAGCAATTCATGATGATATGTTAATGTTTACTATGCATTATTGGGTAATTGTTTAGAAGCTTCATAGCTTCATGTAGCTGAACATCATTATTTTGGTCTATTTCTGCATTGAGTTTTTTACCAGGATATTGCCTTGATCCTTCAACCAGAATATCTGGTTTGACTCCCACTTTGTGAATTGATTGACCACTAGGAGTTAGGTAACGGGAAGTGGTAAGTTTGATCGCACTTCCTTGTGATAATGGGAGTACAGTCTGTACCAACCCTTTACCATACGTTTTTTTACCTACAATTAATGCCCGATGATGATGCTGTAACGCTGCAGCTACAATTTCAGAAGCAGACGCCGAGTGGGCATTAACAAGTATTACCATCGGAGTGCCATTTATAATATCTCCTTTATTTGCTTTGCGTATGAAAGAAGATTGTGGAGAGCGGCCCTCAGAACTTACAATAATTCCTTTTGTCAAAAATAAGTCAGAAACATCTACCGCTGCATTAAACATACCTCCCAAATTGTTACGAAGGTCGATAATAAGGCCATGTAATCTTGTATCTCTGCTTTTATAACCATTTATCATTTCGTTAATGGCATCGCTTAATTCAGTAGCAGTATTTCCGGAAAATTGATTGATGCGAATATATCCTAGATTTGTACTAAGAAATTTATATCTTACTGTTGGTAGAAGAAGGCCCATACTAGTTATAAGCAAGTTTTTATAATCTTCTTCAGTAATATAATCAGAATGGGGATCAAGTTCCTTTAACATTCCTCTTATCGCATTTTCTATAAGATCTTTATCTCCTATGGATTGAAAATAGTCCTGTTTAACTCGCTGCATGATCTCGTTAATTATTAATGCTTCATTTTTCTCGATCGCCTTAGTTATTAATTGATTTTCAGATATAAAAAATCTACTGCTAAATGAAATGCCAAAACTGAGTGTTCCAGCAATAATAAAAACCAGCAAAATGCGAAATTTTAAAGACTTCATAAACCAAAAATTTTTGTAAGATGATAGAAGAGCACCTCAGTTGAACGCAATGAAACTAGTATGTCAAGGTTTTGAAAATACTGAATTAGAGGATAAATTGATAAAATAATTATTATATTTTAAAAAGATATAAGCCCTAAATGGATTTTTTCCATTATGACAAGTCATGTCCTTGTTTTCTTTTCAAGATCTTATTTGGTTTGTGCTGCTATAATATAATTAATACAACAGTATTAAGTTACGCTAATTTGAAGGTTAAAAAAAATTATCATGGAAATGTACTTAGAATTTGTCAGTAATCATTTATTACTAGTTATCGCTTTAATACTAAGTATGATATTTGTTGTTTTTACTGAACTGCAACAGAAAGCCCAAGGAATTGCCAGTATAGATCAAAACCAAGCAATAACATTAATGAATAATGGGGCGGAAATTATTGACCTGCGTAATACAGAATCTTTTAGACGCGGGCATATCGTCCGGTCTAAAAATATTCCAAACGACGAACTAGGAGAAAATTATGTCAAATTACAAAATTTTAAAAGCAAATCAATTGTTGTAGTTTGTGAAAATGGCATAATTTCGTCACGAATAGCGAATAAATTAAGAAAAGCTAACTTTGAAAAAACATACGGCTTACACGGCGGTATAGTTGCATGGTCTGAGAAAAATCTGCCGCTGGTGACATCTAAGAAAACAAAATCCTAATTCATAACAAGGTAAATTTATACGTGAAAACCAAATTAAAAGTTGTTGTTTATGGGACAAAATACTGTATCTATTGTATTGCAGCTCGTAGATTATTAAAAAAAAAAATTAAATTTGAAAATATAATTGTATCTAATGCTAATAAAAGAAAAGAATTAGAACTTTTAAGTGGTGGAAAAACCGTTCCGCAAATTTTTATAAATAGTAAACCTATTGGCGGATTTGATCAGCTGCTTTCGTTAGAAGAAAATGGTTTCTTAGAGAGTATGTTAGAAAAATCCTAAAAGACCTAAAGTTACAGGAAAAAATTATGGCAAAAAAAAATGATACTGAAAAACAAATAATTATCCAAAAATTATATGTAAAGGATTTTTCCTTTGAATCCCCAAATACACCTGATGTTTTTTCAGGCGGCGAATGGAATCCCAAAACAAATCTAAATCTACGAAGTTCTCATAATGTGAGTGAAGACGATCTACACGAAGTTATATTAACCATTACAGTTGAGGCGAAGGACGAAGAAAAAACTATTTTCCTCGTAGAAATACAACAAGCAGGTCTCTTTTATATCAACGGATATACCGAAGAAGAAGTTGAATCAATTGTTGGAAGTTTTTGCCCAAGTCAATTGTTTCCATTTGCTAGAGAGGCGATTGGGGGAATAATTTCAAAAGGGGGGTTTCCAGAATTTCTTCTACAACCAATCAATTTTGATGCTTTATTTGCTGAAGCCAAAAAACAAATTCACAAAGAATCTAATGACGACGGTTCTAAAAAAACAAACCACTAGAATTGTATGAAACCATCAAAAAATGACGTCCCAATCGCAATCATTGGCTCAGGCTCTTGGGGAACAGCCCTTGCGTTTAAATTTTCTCTAACGGGTCGAAAAACATTGTTATGGGGCAGAAATAAAAATTGTCTTAAAAAGATGATTCAAAACCGTGAAAACAAAAAATATTTACCGAATGTTAAATTGCCAGAGTCTTTGATTATAGAAACATGCCTTGAAAAATGTATTGATGAAGTGACCGATATTCTAGTGGCAACTCCAAGCCATGCTTTTAGACATATAATTAGTTTATTAAAAAAAAAATTAACAAAAGAACACCGAATTTGTTGGGCAACAAAAGGGTTTGAATCTCAAACAGGAAAACTGCCTCATCAGATTGTTGAGGAATTACTTGGTACAAAAAATAGTATGGCTGTTCTTTCAGGGCCAAGTTTTGCAGTGGAAGTCGGTAGAAAATTACCAACAGCCATAACTATTGCATCTAATAATAAAGCATTTTCTCAAGATTTAGCTACATCGTTATCAGATGAGCACTTTCGTGCATATACAGCCGAAGATATAACTGGTGTGGAAGTTGGGGGGGCAACAAAGAATGTTGTTGCCATTGGGGCAGGTATTTCTGATGGTCTTGGCTTTGGAAAAAATGCACGAATTGCCTTAATTAACAGAGGCTTAGCAGAGATGACTCGTCTTGGAGTTGCATTAGGCGCATCAAAAGAAACTTTTATGGGACTTTCTGGCATGGGTGATTTAGTTCTTACGTGTACTAGTGATACTTCTAGAAATAGACAAATGGGTCTTGCTCTTGCAAAAGGAAAAACAATTAAAGAAGCACAGCAAGACATACAACAAGTTGTGGAAGGTCTGTATGCAGCTGAAGCTGTTTGGAAATTAGCAAATGAAATTGAAATAGAAATGCCTATTTGCAAAGCAGTATATAAAATACTTTATAAAAACATTTCGCCTAGAGAAGTAGCTCAATCCTTAATGTTGAGGGCAATTAGGACAGAATAAATCAAATACCTTTTTTAAAATTACTTTGACTCCAAGCCTCATAAACAAGCACAGCAACTGCATTAGAGAGGTTTAAGCTACGACTATTGGGTAACATTGGTATTCTTATTTTCTGCTCTTCTGGCACACTATCAAGAATATCTTCAGGCAAACCTCGAGTTTCAGGGCCGAACATAAAAGCATCACTGGATTTGTATTTAGGCTCTGTGTAGTTTGTTTGACCTTTGGTGCTAATTGCAAATAGACGTGATGATTTGAGGCTTGTAAGGCACGCAGGATAACTAGTATAGACATGAATATTTGCAAACTCTCGATAATCTAATCCAGCCCTCTTTAATCTCGGCTCATCAAGTTTAAAGCCCATAGGTTCTATCAAGTGTAGATGTGCTCCGGTATTGGCACATAGACGAATAATATTGCCAGTATTTGGTGGGATTTCTGGTTGATATAGAATGATATTAAACATTTAGCTGTGGAATGTTATCTGTTAGTTGTAGAATGCATGATTAAGGAATATAACACCAATAGATCTTAACTGAATTACGGTGACTTAAATTTTATGACGAACAAAAATACCAGAGAAAAAGTTCTTTTAAAAACTAAGATCTTCGATTTAGAACTTAATACACCAATAGCATTACTGTCTGGATGTGTCGGCTTTGGAGAAGAATATACACGTATAAATGAATTTTCTAATAACGATGTTGGGGCAATTGTATTAAAGGGTACAACACTGGAACCACGTCTTGGCAATAGCCCTCACAGGGTCTGTGAAACGCCCATGGGTATGCTTAACTCAATAGGACTACAAAACCCGGGGGCTGATATTGTAATTGATGAAATTCTTCCGTCATTGAACTTCTCGGAAACATGTTTTTTTGCAAATGTGTGCGGTTCTACAATTGAAGAATATTCAGCTGTAACAAAAAAATTTGATGACTCTCTAATTGATGCAATCGAAGTCAACATTTCATGCCCAAACATAAAACAGGGAGGGACTTCTTTTGGTAACTATCCTGAAATGTCTGCAAAAGTAATAACCGCTTGTCGCCAACAAACAAAAAAACCTATCATTGCTAAACTCTCGCCCAACCAAACAGACATAAAGGAAAATGCACGTTTATGTATTGAGGCGGGAGCTGATGCTCTTGCTGTTATAAATACAATTAGAGGAATGGCCATTAACGTTGAAAACCGCAGACCCATAATCGAAAATATAAGCGGAGGCTTGTCTGGGCCCGCAATTAAGCCAATAGCACTATTAAAAGTTCATGAAGTTTATGAAGTTGCCAAGCCATTAAACATCCCCATCATTGGGCAAGGCGGAATTGCTACAGCAAACGATGCTCTTGAATTTATTATTGCAGGAGCAACTATGATTGGAATAGGGACTGCCCTCTTCTATGACCCTCTATTGTGCAAGAAAATCAATCGTAATATATGCGATTATCTGGACAAAAATGATTTACAATCGATAGAACAATTAATAGGCACACTAAAAATCTAATATTACTAAAGCCCCTTTGTCTGATAGCTTTTAGCAATACGTTCAATAGCAACCAGATAAGCTGCGACTCGTAGATCTTCTACATCTTCTCGGCTATGCCATACTTCTCTCATGGATTGATAAGCAGTACACATGGTGTCATCAAGGCCTGAACGAACCAACTCAATTTCTCCGGCACCACGAAGATAATTGTTTATAAAGCCTTCTGTGAGTTTAGCTTTTGAATCCATTTCGCCCATTATTCGAATTAATTCATCTATTAATAACCTCTGCCGAGATTCTTCTTGTCGTCGCCTCATACGTCCAAAACGAATATGACTAAGATTTTTTACCCATTCAAAATATGAAACTGTAACACCGCCAGCATTTGCATACATATCTGGAATAATTACACAGCCCTTTGAGCGCAATACATCGTCTGCTTCCGCAGTCACGGGACCATTGGCAGCCTCAATAATTAATGGCGCTTTAATGTTCTTAGCATTGCTCATATTAATAACACCTTCAATAGCGGCAGGAATAAGTATGTCGCACTCATTCTCCAAAACAAGCGCGCTATCCTTAACAAATTTTCCTTCTTTGCAACCTTTGACGCTACCAGTTTCCAGCTTATGAGCATAAACCTCATCCACATTCATACCCTTACTATTTAATAAAGCCCCATCTCTTTCTATAATCGCAGTAATCAAAGCGCCATCTTCTGTCGACAAAAAATGCGATGCATGATAGCCGACATTGCCAAGGCCTTGAATGATAATGTTTTTGCCCTCTAAATTTCCTTTTAACCCTGCTGCAGAACGGTCTTTAGGATGCCTAAAAAATTCCCTCAAAGCATATTGAATGCCGCGTCCTGTGGCTTCAATTCTGCCAGCAATACCACCGGCATTTATTGGTTTTCCAGTTACGCAGGCTCGCCCATTAATATCTGTAGTATTCATGCGGGTATATTGATCTGCAATCCAAGCCATTTCTCTTTCGCCCGTTCCCATATCAGGAGCCGGTACATTTTGAGAAGGATGAATCAAGTTTCTTTTCACTAATTCATATGCAAAACGTCTAGTGATTAACTCAAGCTCATGATCTTCAAATTCTTTTGGATCAATACAAAGGCCGCCTTTGGCTCCTCCAAAGGGGATCTCAACTAACGCACATTTATAAGTCATTAATGCGGCAAGAGCTTCAACTTCATTTTGATTTACAGATTTTGAGTAACGAATTCCTCCTTTAACTGGCTCCATATGTTCTGAATGAACTGAACGAAAACCAGTAAAAGTCTGTATTTTTCCATTAAGTCTGACACCAAAACGAACGGTGTATGTGGAATTGCATACTCGTATTTTTTCTTCCATTCCTGGCGACAAATCAATCAAAGATGCTGCCCGCCCATACATTATATCAACGGATTCACGAAAACTTATTTGTGTTTTGTTAGCCATATTAGACTGGGAAATGATTAATATTTATCAACGAATATCTAGAGACTATAGTACATGTCGAATTCAACTGGGTGAGTTGTCATTCTGAGTCTTGTAACATTTTCCATTTTAAGGCCAATGTAAGCGTCAATAAGATCATCACTAAATACATTTCCTGCGGTAAGAAATTCTCGATCCTTATCAAGAGCATCTAGTGCTTCATCCAATGAAAATGCAACAAGCTTCAGCTTTTTTTCTTCCTCAGGAGGCAAATCGTATAAGTCTTTATCCATTGGCTCTCCGGGGTGGATTTTATTTTGTATGCCATCTAACCCTGCCATCAACAATGAAGCAAATAAAAAATATGGGTTTGCCATAGAATCAGGGAAACGAATCTCAATACGTCTAGCTTCTGGATTTGATTCAAAAGGAATACGTATAGATGCAGAACGATTTCTTGCTGAATATACTAAAATCGTAGGAGCTTCGAAGCCTGGAACCAGTCGTTTGTAGCTATTGGTTGCTGGATTGGCAAAAGCATTAATGGCTCTTGCATGCTTAATTATTCCTCCAATGTAATGGAGCGCTGTATCAGAAAGGCCGCCATAACCATCTCCAGTAAAAAGGTTTTTTCCTTTGTTAAATAAAGACGTATGAACATGCATGCCATTTCCATTATCATTAACCAATGGTTTTGGCATAAAAGTTGCTGTTTTTCCATAGCTATGCGCAACATTGTGAACAACATATTTGAAAATTTGAACCTCATCAGCTTTTCTTTTCAAGGTATTAAATTTTGCCCCAATTTCACATTGTCCGCCCGTTGCTACTTCATGGTGGTGTACTTCAGTTTCCACGCCCATATCCTCCATAGCGAGACACATAGCTGACCTGATATCATGTAATGAATCAACCGGTGGTACAGGAAAATAGCCCCCTTTAACTCCGGGACGATGACCGCTATTATTATCTTCGTATTCTCTTCCACTATTCCAAGCTCCCTCAATTGAATCAATAGAATAAAAAGAGCTCTGCATATCTGAATCCCATTGAACATCATCAAAAACAAAAAATTCATTTTCTGGTCCAAAGTATGCGGCATCTCCTAACCCTGAAGATTTAAGATAGGATTCCGCTCGATCAGCTAACGATCTTGGGCAACGAACATAGCCCTCCATTGTTAATGGCTCTAGAACATCACAACGTAAATTGAGGGTAGCTTCCTCAGTAAAAACATCCACAACTGCAGAAGTTGCATCTGGCATAAGAACCATATCTGAATCATTTATCCCCTTCCATCCAGAAATGGATGAGCCATCAAACATTTTACCCTTTTCAAATAACCCTTCATTAACACAGTGTGCGGGGACGCTTATATGATGTTCTTTGCCTTTAGTATCTGTGAAACGAAAATCTATGAACTTTATCTCTTGCTCTTTAATGAGATTCATTACATCTGAAGGGGCCATAAATATTTCTCCATTAGTTATTTGAAATGATATTTTTTAAAATTCATTTATATATTTAAGATTTTTCTAGAGTTTGCAGAACCTTTTCCTGAGGAAAGAATTTTCATTTTATAAGGAGTTTACTCACTAATCATTCTTTGTAAATAATTAATTTTAAATGTGCCTGATTGGGTTTATAATTTACCTGTTTTTAGGGGCGCGCTCACCATTGTGGATTATGCACTATATTTGTATATTTTTGGAGCGCCAAATATACGATTTCCATAAATAGATTCTTTTACCCATAAAAATGAATAATAATAATAATCGGGAATACAAGAAATATAAACACTCAAATATTAATGATCCTTATTTAAAAAGAATTTAAATAAAAGTAAATAATTACTTAATAAATATGACCGCAAAAACAATGGAAGAATTA
>Ga0257111_1000605_pt1 | contig 14787 bp, 14 predicted proteins | sample LP_taG_6_FD_191567 | JGI IMG/M metagenome (GOLD analysis project Ga0257111, IMG submission 191567) | Marine microbial communities from Northeast Subartic Pacific Ocean, Canada - LP_J_2015_P26_500m | ecosystem: Environmental > Aquatic > Marine > Oceanic | place: Canada: Northeast Subartic Pacific...
AATCTTTGGTAAGACACTTTTTTTTTTATCACATTTTTCATTCATTTTTGGGTTAGATGGATAGATATCATCATTATTCAATTATATACTGAATCTCTTATTGCTGATTTAAATTAATTTCTTTTAATAAATTAATTATTTCATTTTTTGTTATCAGTATTGGATTGTTATCTAAATGTTTTACATCCTTTAAAATTAACTCACTTGCTAGATCAAGATCCAAATTTAACGAAATTTTTTTAAAACTTAATTTTTTTACAAGACTTTCAAATCGCTTGTAGAAAATTGAATTATTAAATTTATGAGCAACCATAGTAGTAAATGATAATGCGTGACCATGTACAATTCCTTCATTTGAATAAACATATGATAATGCATGACCTAATGTGGTAGAACTATTTCCAAATCCTAACCCACAAATTAATGAACCTAAAGCTAATTTCTCAAATTTATCATTAAGTATAGCATATTCTAATATATCAAAAGCAGTATTACAAAGGAATTTTGTATAAGGATTACTAAGTTTACTGTCATATGCTTCTGAGCATTGTGCACATGAGTCTATTGCAGAATTTTTTATTACTTCCATAGGAGTGTCTTCAATAAAAGTAGGATCAACTATTGCAACATCCGCTAAAATTTTTTCATTATGAAAACTGGTTTTTTTTCCATCAACATTTAACACGGAAATCCTGGTAACTTCACTTCCAGAACCAAATGTGGTAGGTACCATAATTTTCTTTTTTCCCATTTTAAATGCCACAAATTTAGCTACATCTAATGAACTACCTCCCCCCAAACCAATTATACTAGAAAAATTTTCATTTTTAAATTGCGAAATAATATTTTCAACAATTTCAATAGAAGGATTTGGCTCAATCTCATCAAATATAGAAAAATTTTTTATTTTCAAATAATCGATCCACCCTCTAGAAATTGCACCTTTTGAAGTAATTATCAGACTGTTAGATGGATAATGGTAATCATGTGCAGCCTTGGCACCGAAATGAATGGAAGACGGTTGCATAATTTTCAACATAATTACAAATAATGAGGATATTTTTTATAATTACTTGTTACTAATTTAGTATGAATTATTTGACTCATTTTAAATTAAGTCAAAGGATACTAAATATGTAATAAAAGTAGCCATTCATCATGAAAGCTATAATTATTGCTGCCGGTTCATCATCTAGATTAAAAAAATTTACTGAATTTTTACCAAAAGGGCTTTTAGAAATAAACGGTCAGACAATAATTCAACGTCAAATTGAATATCTTAGAAATAATGGAATAAATGATATAGTTATTGTTACAGGTCCTAATGCTGATTGTTTTGATTTTAAAGATATCACATATGTCTATGACCATAATTATGAACAACATGACGTGCTTGGAAGTTTAATGGCAGCAAAAAATCATATGAATGATGGTTTTATTATGTTGTATTCAGATATTATATTCGACGAATCTATTCTAAAATCAATATTAAATTTTAAAGGAAAAATTGGGATTGCTGTTGATATGGATTGGAAGAAAAAATATGAAAAAAGAACCGAGCATCCAATTACTGAAGCTGATAATGTGTTAATACAATCAGGCAAAATAATACACACCAAAAAATTTATTCCAGAAATAAATTCTGGAGTAATAGGAGAATTTATGCCGTTAATGATTTTATCATCTAGTGGTGCAAATATTTTTGTAAAAATGTTTGAAAAATTAGAAAAAACTCATAAAGGAAAATTTCATGAAATGCCATCACTCGAAAAAGCAGTCCTAACTGATATGTTTCAAGAATTAATTGATTCACGGATAATTGTATCGCCAATAATAATTTCAGGTGAATGGTATGAAATTGATACCCCACAAGATCTGGAAATAGTAAAAAAAAAAATTAATTAATTTTGGTCGTGTTTTTTTAATTCAATGAATAGCAAATCTTCAATTTTTAATCCAGTCCCTGCTAAATTATTATTTTCATCAGGATCATTTTCTAAATCATACAATTCTTTTGTGTTATTATACTCATTAAAAATTAATTTCCATTTTGACATTCTAACACTTTTTGTATTGGGTTTTTTAGGAGGGGAGTTAGACTTCAGGGGATTACCAGTTTCAGTATAAGCGATTTTTTCATCAAATGGTTTTCCATTGATTAATGGAATCAACGAAACACCATCTAATGAATTAAAATTCTCATCTAATTCTATATTCAATTGATCTAAAATCGTAGGCATGAAGTCAATATGTTGCACTTGCTCTTGAATTTCTTTAGGTTCAAAATCTGAAGACATGTAATATGCAAATGTTTTGATTGTGTAGTCATAACAAAATGCACCATATGCTCTCTCGCCGATTTTTTCACCAACACTGATTCCATGATCAGATGTAACTAAAATTATTGAGTTCTCATGTAAACGAAGATTTTGAATTAATGCAAATATTTTTTCAAAATAACTTTCTGCATTTTGAAAAAGAGAATCATATACTTTTTCATTTTTTTCCCTATTTTGAAAGTACTCTTTACTAAAATTATTGTATTTTTTTAGTACTTGATTCATAATTCCCGTATGAATACTACTATAAGTTAGATACAACAAGAAATTTTTTCCTTGTTTATTTTGCATTGCCATATTTTCTAATAATTTACTGTGGTGATTAACAAGATCAGTGTTAGTTTCATCATGAACATGAAACTCATCAAACCCATGATTTGCCAAAATTAATTTAGAATGGCCATCACCACATGTATGAAAACCATCATCTTTAAGGTAAGTCACTAAGCTTTTGAATCTATTATTTTGAAAATTTAAAGAAAGCCAATAACTATTTGTGCCTGTTCTATATCCATAACAACCACTAAACAAAGCATGAAGTGCAGCTGTAGTATAAGGTGCGGGAGTTATTGTTTGTCTAAAATAATTTGATTGTGAACGTAAAATATTGAAAATTTTAGATTTTTCTACTCTATCAAGTCTAGCCCCATCAATTAAAATAATTATTACATTTTTTTTCAATTTAATTTCAACGCGAACATGTATATTTTTTGTTTTGGGTTAATAAGATACATGAACAAATTATGCTAAAATATTAAAAATAATAACCAGATAAATAGGGATTTGAGAGACGATTTTTATGCGTAAAACCAAATTATATCAAGGAAAAAATTTTGCCGTTAGTGTATATAATCTGCGAGTTGAAAATAAAAAAATTAAACAGGAGATTATAGAACAAAAAAATGCAGCAGCTATTTTAGCGTTAGAGGGTGATCAGGTAATTCTAGTAAAACAATTCCGTTATCCACTTGGTTATGTTCTTGAAATTCCAGCTGGTGTAGTTCAAAATCATGAAACACCAAAACAATGTGCAGTAAGAGAATTAGAAGAAGAAACTGGATATAAGGCTAAAAATGTTAAACATTTAATGAAGATATATCCTATGTTGGGCTACAATTTACAGTCTATAGACTGTTTTGTTTCTACCAATATAAAAAACACTGGAAAACTAAAATTAGATGATGAAGAATTTTTAACTGTTACAAAAATATCTTTTAAAAAATTATTAGCAATGATAAAAAATGGAGAAATTGTGGAGCCTAGAACCATATGTGCTACACTAACATATGCATTTAAAAAAAATATTATAAATTGAGATCTAATTATTGTTAATCGTGGTCATACCAAACATTGTCTGTAGAACCTATTGATTTATGTCCAGATGGGTTCATAGATTTTTTTATTACAGGACGACGCCAAAGGTTTGTGCTAGATATCATCCTTAATGCTTTACTCTTCCCAACAATAGTTTCACCATACATCTCTAAAGTTTTTTGAACTGATTTGAATTGTTCATCACTTAATTGGAAACTAATTTTGATAGGATCTAGTAAAAGAAAACTATCCAATGATAATTCATTTGTAGGTTTGATCCATTCAATAACATTATAATTAAAATCAAATTCAGGATTTGTAACCATCCGATCTTTTCCTAAAGTATTATGTGCAGTACCTACACAGAAATGTGCTATATCATTGAACTTTTTCTCCCAAGATTGGTTATTTTGACTAGAATTTTTTAGAAAATCATTGGCAGTAATTAGGATATATTCAGCCCATTCATCCATAAATTGAGAAGTTACTTCAGCTAGAAAATGATACATCACATTTATTCCTGCTTCACCACTTAACAATTTTTGATATTCTGAATCTTTTTGATAGTTTGTAATTATCTCCTCAGGAGTATCCCATAATTCGTTAATTGTAGCATCCGTGAATCGTTTAAAGATATTTTGGATGGATTTTGGTGCAGAGTCTATATCATCTTTGATTTTACAAAAATAATCAAATATGTCAAGATTTTGTTCCTTGAGAAATTTTGTGATTGGATCATATACAGTTCCACGGTTTGTAATATAGATGACGAAGGCCAAAACGCGCAAGTCAACATACTCATCAAAACTCATATGTTCAGAACTTACAACTACCTCTTCAATCTCCATAACTTTTTTACCACTACTTAGTTCGGCAAAATCTCTTTGAAGAATTCTAAATTTCGTATTTAATTTCCATTTTTTTCGCTCGTTAGGTGTACCCATTTCAGAGCCATCAAGCAGCATGCACGTATGAACTTGAATCTCATCCATACGAGCTTGAATTAGTTCTCTTAAGGTGGTCATATGATTTTCGTGTGTTTCGCCAGGAAGTCCCAAAATTACTTCCGCTCTAGTCTGAAGATTTGCAGCCTTTATTGCAGGATAAAGAGCCAACATATGATCAGTACTGATATTATCTCTTCGAATATTTTTTAAAACACCTTTATCTAAAGATTGAACTGACATCCATAAAGGCATAGAATCTTTGAGTGTTTTTATTGCATTGATGACTTTTTCTTTTTGATTTTTTCCAGTACTAACATAAATAAAATCCGGATAGTTGTGTTTTAATTGTAAGTCAGAAATATATTTGGCAATTTCTTGATCACGTGGATACATTCCAAAATTTAAATCACTGAAAATCATGTTGCGTGTGTCTTTGTGTTTGTGTTTTACAATATAGTCAAGTTCTTCTTTTACACGTTCAGTACTAAAATTATTTACCTGATTAACTTCATCCTTTCCATCAGCACAAAAAGTACAATGAAATGGACATCCTCTGTTAGTTTGCATCATAGGTGCTAGCTTTCCATCAAAAAATTTGTCTAACATTCCAGTTGTATAAGGCGATGGAATTTCATCAAGTTTTTTAATTCTAATAACTGGTATTGTGTATTGCAGTTTTCCATCTGTTCCACGACTGACGCACCCATCAATAGGCTTAGATAAGACTTTTTGTTTTATTTCTTTTTTTGAATCTGCCTTTAATGCTTCCTCAACAATATTTGAAAAACCAACTTCACCATCAACTGGAACATAAATGTCAACTTTTGGATGTTTTTTCATGAATTTTTCTTGAGAGGGAAAATCTATAGGAAAGTTTGGACCTCCCCATACATTTAGTACATCAGGATCAATTTCTGACATCACATTAATCATCTCATAGCTTACATTTTTACCCCAAACGTAATTACTTAATCCCAGAATATCCGGCGGTGATTCACGAATCGCTTTTTCAAAATCTTTAATGTACTTGAAAAGCGAAATTTCCACTTTATTCCCAAATTTTTTTTTACAATAAGCTGCTACATATCCTACATTAAGAGGCATGGATTCTGCAGATATTGTTACAGTGTCGTATGTTAAATCACCCAAATAGATCTTTAACGGTGTATCGTTTTTCAAAGAATTCTCTTTATTACTATTCATATATAAACAATATTTACAAATTTGATTAGTTGTATTATAAAAATGTCAAAATGAATATTTATTATATGAATTAGGAATATGAACAAAATTACTATTAAACAACGATTAAATTTTTGCACTTTATACTAATGTAATGAAAGCAATAATTTTAGCAGCTGGTTTAGGAAGTAGATTATTACCATTAACTAAAGATAAACCAAAATGTCTTGTTGAGTTTTCTGGTAAAACCTTACTCGATAGATTACTAAAAACATTCAAAATCTGTGGTGTTAATGATATAGTTTTAGTTATTGGTCATAAAAGTAAGAAAATTGATCATGTAGATCTAGATTTAGTTAAAAATGAAAGTTATAGTAACACGGGAATTATGCATAGCTTATTCTGTGCTAGAGAAAAATTTGAAAAAGCGGTAATCGTTTCATATGGTGACATAATTTTTGAAAACTCAGTTTTGGAAAAACTATTGGAATCAAAATATGATATTACAGCTGTTGTAGATAAGAAATGGAAAAGATACTGGGAATTGAGAACGGATGATCCATTATCTGATGCCGAAAGTTTGTTAATGGATGAAAAAAATTTTATAACAAATATAGGTGAAAAAAACTTGAAAAATTATGAGCAAGTCTGCGGTCAGTTTATTGGATTATTAAAATTCCAAAATAAAGGTCTTAAAGATTTGCAAGATTTTTTTGGAAAAATATACTCTGAAGCATCGAAAGAATACAATCCACTTAATCCAAATGTCTCCTTTGAACAATCAACATTAACAAATTTTTTACAGGGAATGATTATGAATGGTCACAAGATCAAGGCTATACCAATTGAAAATGGCTGGTTAGAATTTGATACTATAAAAGATTTTGAAATCTATAATAAAATGCTAACAAATGATACACTATCAGATTTTATTAAAATTCAAGATTAATTCGCTCGGAAATTTTGTGCTAATACGATGATGTTATACGTAAACTATTTAGCACCTTTTCTTAAATTTTTAGTATGAATTATTTTTCTAAGGAAGAATTAATAAAATTTGAAAAAGATGGTTATCTAATTGTACGCAATCTTTTTTCCGAGAGTGAATTACTAGAAGCTGAGAAAACTATTAAAGAATTTTCTGAGAAAAAAATTGAAGGCTGGGAAATTGGTAAAGAAATGGCATATTATGAGACAAATTTACAAAATAATCTACGTGTATTAACTAGAGTAGAAAAAACTATTGAATACCATGATTCCATGTCAAAATTAGTAAATTCCAAAAAATTGATGGCTTGTTTAAATGATTTAATGGGTGAAGAATGTATTCTATTCAAGGATAAGATAAATTATAAGTATCCAGGTGGAACGGGTTGGGCAGCACACCAAGATATCCAAGCTAGATGGGATGACTTTGCAGATTATTTTATGAATGCGCTGATTACCATTGATGATAATGGCATTGACAATGGTTGTTTGTATGTTGCACCTGGTCATCATAAAAGAAAATTAATTGGAAAATATGATGAACAACTTCAAGGCAGTGACTTGGACGGAATGAATTTTGTACCAGTAATTGCTGCTAGAGGAGATACAATATTTTTTGATTGTTTTCTTCCTCATAAATCTGATGCAAATATGGGTGAACGTTCTAGGAGAAATATCTATTTAACATATAATCGAATGTCAGAAGGAAATAAAAGAAATGAATACATTACAAGAAAAAGAAAAGAGCTTCCACCAGATAATGAAAGAAAAGATGGTAGTAAAATAAAGGACTGTTATGCACATAATTATTTGCCACAGAAAAATAATTGAAAAAACTAAGCTAGTTTAAAAATACAAAAACTCATCACGTTTGAAATTAAATTAGTTAATATAACCAAGTTTATACAACTCGTTTGAAATTTCTTCCATTTCTTTATCTGGAATTTTTTCTTCGTATTCAGATAAATTATCTTTTTCTAATTTCAGTATCTTTTTTTCAAATTGTACTACTAATTGTTTGTGTGTTTGTGCAATGTTATTATTTTCATAAGGATCATTGCTCAAATCATAAAGATTTACATTTTCCTTTAAATTACGTGCAGCTCTAAAATATTTGTATTTGCTTGTCCTGAGTCCTACCATATCTAACACAGACAGTTTCTGATAAGGCATAGTATGTAAATAATTGGGATTTTCTTCTTGCAAGCTTTCATTAGCAAGTGAGACCAAACTTTTACCGCTAATTTTTACGTCTAGTGGAATATCTAATAACTCACAAATTGTGGGAAAAATGTCAATATGCCTAACTTGTTTTGTGATAACCCTTGGCTTGATTAAATTTCCCGCAAAAAGTAATGGAACGTGTATCATTTCATCAAATAGGGATAACGTATAATATGGATCTCGTGAACGTTTTTGACAGTCAGTTAGTTTTTGATTAGATCTATTTAATTTTCTTTTACCTACTGACTTACGTATGTTGGATAAAAATTGGCCACCGATTTTATGAGCTGATTTTGGAAGAAGTTTTTTTCCAAAATCTACAGTGTGTTCTAATTTAGGTTCGAAATCAACTTCCCTAAAACCGCCATGCGGAATCCGTTCACCATGATCAGCTGTTAGAATTATTATATCATTCATATCTACATGTTCTAAAATTTTGCCTAACCAGAAATCAATTGAAGAAACTGTCCTTTCATAAAGGCTTAAACCAAATTTTTCATCATCAAAATTTTCAATTCCGATAGGTTTCCTTCCTTCACGAAGTGGATGTAGATCAAGTATATGAAAATAATAAAAACAAGGTCCCTGTTTTTTAGATTCCAATAATTGGATAATTTTTTTAGCTAATCCCGTAGGCAAAGTTTCAGAAGGAATGTTAGGTTCGATCCAATCATAGTTATTATTTTCATTTTCAAAACATTCTCGTAATGAATTGAAGGAAGTAAGTTTTGGAAAAGTTCCATAAACATGATAGCCATTTTTTTTTAAAATATTAATTAGATTATTTTCATTTAAAACTATTTTTTGATAATTGACAGCATGAGCAACTTGAAAATTCGAGCTAAACATTGTATTCAGTGAAATAATAGTTCCATCTGCAGATGATGCTGCTTGTTCAAAATACATTCCCTTTTGAATTAATGAATCAATATTTGGTGTTTTACAAGTTCTATTATTTCCATATACTTGATCTGCTCTTAATCCGTCAATGAGAAAAAATATTATATTTGACTTCATTTTTTTAATCTATGATATTTCTTATTAATTCCTTCTGATGCTAGAAAATTTATTGGTTGTTTTATTGTAAACATATAATCTATTAATGGAACATTTTTTATAAGTTAAATTAATGCTGGTAATAGGAATATAGATTATGAATAACTCTGAAAAATTACGTAAACAACTTGAATCAAAATCTATTGTCAAAGTTTGTGGTGCATATGATTCAATGTCTGCCAAACTAGTTGAATTTTATGGTTTTGATGCTGTTTGGGCTGGAAGTTTTGCAATTTCAGCAATCCATAATGTTCCTGATGCAAGTATTTTAACAATGACAGAATTTTTTACTGTTGCATCAAACATGGCACATACTTGTGATATACCTGTTATCGCAGATTGTGATACTGGTTATGGCGATGCAAATAATGTTAGATATCTGGTTAAAAAATATGAAGATGCAGGAATCGCCGGTATTTGTATTGAAGATAAAACATTTCCAAAACAAAATAGTTTGTTAGAGAAAGGTAAGAACCAATTATTAGCTGAAAAAGATTTTGTTGCTAAAATATTAGCTGCTAATGAGGCAAAACAAAACGAGGCATTTGTTATAATTGCCCGAATTGAAGCTTTAATTTCTGGGATGGGCATAGAACATGCTCTTAAAAGAGCATATGCTTATGAAAAAGCAGGTGCTGATCTAATTTTAATTCATTCTAAAAAAATTACCCCAGAAGAAATTTTTGAATTTTCTGATTTATGGAAGGGGAATACCCCATTAGTAGTGATTCCTACCACATATTATTCTGTAAACATTGATGAATTAATAGAACACAAAATAAAAATGGTAATTTATGCTAATCAAACATTACGTGCAGCCCATTTTGCACTGTCAAAATTACTTAAACAAATGGCTAGTGCTGATAATATGTCTCAATTTCAAAATCAAATGTCATCAATGGATGATATTTTTAAATTACAAGATATGTATGCTATGAAATCACAAGAAAAAAGTATTGAGGAAAAACTACGAAAACTTGGTTATATCTCTTGAAAGAATCAACACAAAAACAAATTTTTAATTTTTTATTTAAGAATGGAATTGAAAATTTTATTGGAGTGCCTGATTCAACAATGAAACATTTTATCGATCAAGGGTTAAAAAAAAATAAAATTATAATTACTACTAAAGAAGAAGAGGCTATTGGAATTGCTACTGGAATGAGTTTATCTAAAAGTGATTCTTTAGTATTTATGCAAAATGCAGGGTTTGCAAATTCTTTAAGCACAATCACGTCTCTAGTTCAATTATACCAAATACCAATGATTTTTTTAATAGGCTGGAGGGGTTTCCTAAAAAATGATGCCCCTGAGCACACTAAAATTGGAAAGATCCAACCAAAACTGCTTCAAGCACTTTCATTGCAATCTAAAATTCTAAATGAAAAAAACTGGAAGGCGTCTTGTGATTGGGCTTTAAAACTGATCAAAGATAAAAAACCATGCGCATTAATTTTGAAAAGAGATTTCATTGATTAGAAAAGAAGCTATTAGCACTATAATTAAAAAAATTGGTAATCACCCAATAATTTCTGCGAACGGTCTCATCAGTAGAGATTTTTTTGAAGTTTGTGATAGGAATTCAAATTTCTATATGATTGGTTCAATGGGATTAGCATCCTCAATCGGTTTAGGAGTTGCATTAAAAAAAACAAAAAAGAAAATTTTTGTATTTGATGGAGATGGAAATATTTTGATGAATCTAGGCTCGTTGATAACTATAGGAACAACAAAACCAAAAAATCTTGTTCATGTAATTTTTGATAATGGTAGTCATGAATCAACAGGCGGACAGCCTACAGCAACAAATAAAATTCAATTAAGTAAAATTGCTAAATCAGCAAATTACAAAGTTTTTCAGGTAAAAACAAAAAATCAACTTGTAAAGATTTTAAAAAAAATAAAAAGAGTTCCAGGTCCAATCATGGTAATTGTTAAAATTGAAAAAAGCAGAGTTATCAGTAAACGAATTAACATAGAACCGATTAAAATTAAAAATAGGTTTATGAATTCATTAAAAAAATGACAATATGAAAGCTATAGTTATTGCAGCAGACGAGGGTTCAAGGATGATGAAAATAGAAAAAGGTGTCTTTTAAGAACGCGGATTAAATTTGATTCTTCTGTATAATAACATTTTAATCCTCTTTTAATTTTTCACGATTATGAAACCTAACATTTTATTTTTTACGCTAGATTCAGTTAGAGCTGATAAATTTCATGGTAATAATAAAACATCAATCACTCCAAATTTAGATGCGTTAGTTAAAAAAGGCTCTTATTTTACCCAAGCAGTTTCCTCGACTGATGCTACAATACTTTCATTGTGCGGTTATTTCAATTCTTCATTTCCATTCAAGATTAATAATAATCGCACTTGGAAAATTATCTTAAAAAAAAATAATAATTTAGAAATATTAAAGAATAATGGCTATCATATTTTTGGAACTTTTCCTGATTTATCTTCATATGATGCATTGTCTGAATTCTGTGAGAATGAGGACAAAGTATTTTATCCTTCCGACAAGAAGGCTAAGGACGTAGATTTTTCCCGCATTAAGAATTTTAATAATTCTATAAGTAAAAAAATTATTAATTTTTTGGAATCAAACACTATGCAAGAACCTTGGTTTTATTATATTCATTCTCTTGACCTACATCCACATTTTGTGACAGTTCCGAAAGAATTTGATGATGAAAAATTTGGTAAAAATAAATATGAAAGGGCTATTTCGTCAATGGATACATGGTTACATAATATTATTAACAAAATCGATCTTTCTAAAACATTAGTTGTAATAACCGCAGATCATGGAGTGCCTTTACCAATAAATGAACAAGGGTATAGTTATTTTGAACCAAAATTTGAAACTGAAGTAAAGATTGGAAAAAAAATAATGCCACGCTCAACTCATAAAATTGGTACAAAAATGATAGTTACTCTTCGTAATAAAATCAGAGATTCAAGATTAAAAAAAGTTAACAAAGGATCATCTCCTTATGAAATTCGTTCTAGACTTCCATATGTTACGTTATCCATTTTTGATGAAGCAATTCGTATTCCTCTATTGTTTGTAGGTTATAATACTCCAAATCGTAAAATTATTTCTCAGCAGGTTTCAGGTGTAGACATTTTTCCTACGATTTTTGAAACAGTTGGTATTGACTATACACAAAAAACAGACGGTAGAAGTTTAGTTCCTTTATTCAAAGATATGGAATTTGAAGAAAAACCAATTTATTTACATACTAACCCACATATTGAAATAACATCTGACGATAAAATTGGATTACGTACACCAAAATTCAAATATTTCCGATTAGTCGATGGAGTTCAAGATAAAAATGTTGAAGACGTATATCTTTATGATCTAAAAAATGATCCATTTGAAAATAATAATCTTGCAAAGGAGAATCCAAATAAAGTAAAGGAGATGGAAAGTATTTTACAAACCATCTCCAAAATTTCTGAATCATCTACTAATGAAGCTGATCCCAAGAAAGAATTATCTGAATTAACGGAAGAACAACTAAAAACAATTGAAGCAGAATTAAAAAATTTAGGATATATAAAAGAAACTGATAGTATCACTCGTCCTAAATCTTCTGGGCATTAATACAGAAGTAGGAACTGTTATTACAGCATTTATTTCTGTTACGCTAATATGCACCTTGCATTAAATGATGATGAAACCAATATTGAAGAATCAACAATCAAAATTTTTAAAAAAAGAATTAAAGTAAATCAAAAACAATTCATAGATTTTTTTTGCCCAAATAAAATAACAGCAACAAGAGTTAACTCAATTTTTTCAAAAGAGCCAGAAACCATTGAATGGATTAAATCCTTTGAAAACAATTCTATTTTTTGGGATATTGGTGCAAACATTGGACTTTACTCACTTTATGCTGCAATAATAAATAATTCAAAAGTATTTGCCTTTGAACCAGCTGCCAGTAATTATTTCTGTTTATGTAAAAATATTGAATTAAATAATCTAGATAACCAGGTGTTTCCATTATCCTTATCTTTTTCTGACAAAACTAAATTGGCACCATTAAATATGATTTCAACTGAATATGGAAGCTCACAAAATGAATTTGATTACGAGAAAAATGATCAAGGTGAAACTGCCGATTTTATATTTAAACAAGCTAGTATGGGATTTACCATCGATGATTTTATCAAAATCTACAATCCTCCACTTCCAAATCACCTAAAAATTGATGTTGATGGAATTGAAAACTTGATTGTTAAAGGAGCTAGTACTTTACTCTCACACAAAAATCTTAACGATATATCAATTGAAATTAATGAAAAAAATCAAAATGCATATCAATCAATTACAAAAATTTTAGAATCTTTCAATTTTTCATTAACACACAAAAAACATTCACCAATTTTTGACCTAATACCAGATTATTCCATTTATAATTTTATTTTTTCTAGAACTACTACCTGATAATAACATTAATTGATTAATTTCTAACTATTTAGATAATAATCAAAAAAATATCACTAAAAAAATGCACTTCACCTCTTAGAGATCATAAATCAAAATAAAATAAATAATTTTTCTTAATAGTGAAATTGATATAGTTCATAGAATCGCCACTTTATATGAAGAATGAAAACGTTGGATTTCGTTCTTGGTATTATTTTAGAATGGGTTGGGGAACCTATTTTGCATTTATTTTCGCTGCAATCAATACTTTAACGGTGACATATTATTTAGCCATCGAAAGAGTTCCTTCACTTGCTGAAATCTTCCCAAATTTTTTTCAGTATATTTTAATTATTTGTTCTATCGGTATTCCATTATTAGTTATTGTGGGTTACATTCATTACAAAAGAACTCTAGCATTCAAGTCTGAAATAGACGTTATTGTGGAAAGCAATCCATATCAACGCAGAAATATTGTAAACTTGAACTTAATCTTGGAATCCATCCTGAAAACAAATCAGCTATTATTAAAATTATCAAAAAATGAAAAATTATCTGAAACAGAAATTGGAGAAGTGAATTCCAAAATTGATGAAATTTCTAAATTTGTTAAGAGTAGAACTTTCAAAAACACATCTGATATGGAATATATACAAAAAAATATTCGAGAATTGTAATTGTCACAATTTAATCTAAAAAATCAATGTCTATTAGTAATAGCGCCACATAGTGACGACGAGGTATTAGGCTGTGGCGGCTTAATTTCTAAAATTAAAAAGGAAGGTGGAAAAGTTTTTGTTCTAATTTTTAATTTAGGCTTTGAAAAGGATGATACTAAAGAATCTCAAGAAAAAAGAAAAAATGAAGTTAAAGAAGCAATGAATGTACTAAAAGTGGATGGTTATCATCTTGTTCATGATCAACCAGATAATAACCGAGATCTTGATGCAAAACCATTACATTCTTTGATAGAGATAATTGAAACTACAAGTAGTGTTTCGTTAGAAAAAGTTGAACCTACTATAGTAGCAATTCCTACCGTTTTCTCACATCATCAGGATCATGTTCATGTCCATCATGCATGTATTGCTGCTTTACGTCCAATTAGTACACCTGTATCTAACATAGTCTTATCATATGAAGCTCCTGAACATAGTCGTTGGTCCACCTCTGGAGTTTTTGAACCAAATCTCTTTGTTGAAATTGATGATGTAATAGATAAAAAAATTGAAGCATTTTTGAAATATAATTCACAAGTAAGGCCTGGTGGTCGGGATGCCGATAGTATTATTA
>Ga0257111_1000606_pt1 | contig 14773 bp, 7 predicted proteins | sample LP_taG_6_FD_191567 | JGI IMG/M metagenome (GOLD analysis project Ga0257111, IMG submission 191567) | Marine microbial communities from Northeast Subartic Pacific Ocean, Canada - LP_J_2015_P26_500m | ecosystem: Environmental > Aquatic > Marine > Oceanic | place: Canada: Northeast Subartic Pacific...
ATTTTTCAAATGGATATTCAACACCTGTAATTTTATTAAAATACTCTATCATATCTGGTGTTTTGCCGAATGAACGATGTGCTTCCTTCTGATTCTCAGGATAGACCCAATAATTAACAGGTAAATCCTTATACTTATCCTCAACCTTAACATAGTCACCTACTGCAAATGAGATTAAATAGCTAACCATTGGATAATTTTCTCTCCAATGAAACGTATGTGTACCATCTTCATTATCTGTTTTTGATACAAGTTCACCATTAGAAATAGCTTGAAGATTTTCATCAACTGTTAGTTTACATTCAAACGTTGCTCTCTCATTTGGATAATCATAAATAGGTACCCAATGGTGGTTATCCGTTTCTTCTCCCTGGGTCCAAGCTTGAAGTCGTCTATTAGGATAGGATGAGTCTGGCTTAAAAAAATAAAGACCTGTTCTCGGCGTAGAAGTATAGTTTATAATTATGGTTAATGTGTCTGACCAGGTGAATGACTTAACCAGGTCCATATGTAATTTTTTCTCGCTCTGGAAAAAAGGTATATCCTTACCATCCAGTCTCACACGCCTTACTATCATATCTTCAGCATCTAGATCTAAGTTAGATATGGATGAACCCAGAGGAATAAAAGTGTGTGAAACCTTACCAATCACTTTTTCAGAAAGAAAGTCTAATCTAATATCAATTATACTATGAAGAATATCTACACTGCGATTTGGTGTAGAATGATGAATATTATTTTCAGATTGTATAAATGATATAAATAATAGAGTAAAGATTATTTTCTTCACGATCCAGTCCTCTGTTTACTATGGAAATTATAGTATTAGACCAATAAAGACCATTTATCATTTTCTGATTAATGAATAAATATTTAGCTTTTTCATCAATAAAAAATGGAGCATTAGCTCCTTTTTTTATTGAAAAGACTTAATTATCCAAGATACCTTCGTAAGCTTTTACTTCTTGAACGATGCCTCAGTCTTTGTATTGCTTTTTCTTTAATCTGCCTTACTCTCTCTCTGGTAAGATCAAACTCTTCTCCAATCTCATTAAGAGTCATCGCACTGTCACGATTGATGCCGAAATACATTTCAAGAACCGCACGCTCACGTACGGATAATGTTTCTAGAGCGCCTGTCACTTCTTCAGACATAGACTCACGCATAATATTTGCTTCCGGTTCTTCTGCCTGATCATCTTCGATTATATCTAAGAGACTACTGTTTTCACCATCCTGAAAAGGTGAATGAAGAGAGCTGTGCCTTCTTGAATACTGCATCGCCATTAGAACCTCGTCACCACTCATTTCTAACTGCCCGCCTATCTCGTCTCCCTTAGGTTGTCTCTCTACCTCCGCCTCAAGCTTCTCTGCAGCACGGGTAATTTTTGTAATTGTACCCACACGATTCAAAGGCAAACGTATAAGTCTTGATTGCTCAGCCAGGGCTTGCAGAATTGACTGTCGTATCCACCAAACCGCATACGAAATAAATTTAAATCCTCTCGTATGATCAAAACGCTTTGCGGCCTTGATCAATCCAAGATTACCCTCGTTAATAATATCTGCTAGTGAAAGTCCATTACCCTGATATTTTTTTGCAACTGATACAACAAAACGTAGATTGGCTTCAACCAACTCTTTCATAGCAGCCTCATCATTATTTTGTATACGAATTGCTAGCTCAACCTCACGTTCAGGTGGTAAAGGATTATACTTTCCAATCTCAGCAAGATACATACTTATACTTCCACTAGAAACCTTACTAACTTTTTTTGGTTTTGAGGGGGCTACTTTTTTACCAGTTGTTTTTGATTTTGTAGATGCTCCTTTGTCAGCGGCTTTTTTTTCTCCTTTAGAAATAGCCTTGATTTCTTTTTTTATTTTTTTTGGATCTAATTTCTTTTCTTTTGTTTTAGCTTTTGGTCTTGGCAAGGGATAGGCTCCTATTTCTTAATTAAATAGCTTCAAATAAATCCGGCGATATTACAAAAAAAAAATTACTTAATAAACATTATCTTTGAAGTTTTAACGTAACCTCCTGATATCATCTTTATAATGTATACGCCACTAGAGTGAGAATATTCCACAGCCTTATCTGGCTGCCAAATAATTTTTCCAGATTCTTTTTCTCTTGTTGATAAATATTTACTATACACACTGATTCCGGAAATATTAAAAATAGACATAGATATAGGTCTATCACTTATAGCCTTGAACGGAATAACTACCTGCCCATTAAAAGGATTTGGATATGCTGGGTAAAGCTCAGGTTTTTGCGGAACAACTATCTCTAGTTCGTTACCCGTTACAACAGCAAACGATGGATAACGAGTAAACCCATCTTTATTCAATATAATCAACTCCCCGGATGAGATTGGTTCCCAATTATAAGATACTGAGTTATTAGGTGGGCTACTCATGACCGAATAAAATGATTCTGACTCACTAAATTTTAGACCATTACTGCCGCCATACACATACAAAGACTCTGAGTCAGAGAAAACACAGTTAAGCATGTACGGACTTATGCCTGCTTCTATCATTGAAGAAAAAGCAGCCTCTAGGCCAATTAGCACGTCATCAAAAATATTAACCTGTTTCATTATTAATAACATAATAAGCTCTGAATCAACCACGGAGTTCCAACCCTCATCTCTCCAGTTTCCATTGCCAAAGGTTTGTGGGGAATGCTGTTCCAGCCACGTATCATCCAAGCCATTATCTGTGATTAAATCATAAAGCAATTCTTTTGATGCACCCCCATTGTGGACTAAAGAATATGTTTTGCTAGCTTCAAAAATCCATGGATGAGGATTAGGTATTAAACTAGCTCCAGAGGTCGCGGCTCTAATATGAGCGATGCCGATTTTATCAGACTGATCACCAAATATCTCGTTCATGGTTGTCCAATAGTTTAACGAGTCTTGGTTTGCTGGAAGCTCAGAACGGAAAATAGTTCCAGCCATAGAGTCTACACTTATCCCATATCGTATAACAGCCCAACCGTCCTGATTGTATTGACTTTGATCATACAGTGCGTCTAGCTGATAGCTAACAAACTCGAGTTCCTGGTTTGTAGCCATTTTTAATGCCAGATCACTCTTTGAGATCACTGCCCAAATTCGGCAGGCAAAAATCTCAGCCGAAAAATCAAAAATCAAAAATAATGTTAGTATAGATCTGTACATAAACTATTTTTCCAGATACACTATTTAAAATGTCATATCAATAGAGAAACCAGATATGGTCTTAAACACCCCAAATGATCTTATCACATAGTCAAAACGAACCCTTGGACCTCTAGGAATTCTATAGTTGACGCCAGCACCATAACACAGACCCTGCTCGGCATCTTTCATAAATATGTCTGACTGACCAATTCTTAAGGATATAAGATCATTATACGAGTACTCAGCACCAGCATTTATATATTCAACATTATTATTCGGATGGTTAGCATCTCCAGATAATGTAATCCTATGAATACTTGCAAACGTATAGTCCTTACTTATCCCAAAACGAAATAATAGTGGCATTGGCCACTTTGCAGCATCCATGTGGCCATCTATTTTATCATTATTACCATAGATTGTTTCATCAACATCATGATCAATCGCTGTGTTAATACCGTCCATTCCCATCTTGTCACCAAAGTTTGAAATACTCATACCAATTCTCATTCCACCAGTGGTCCTAAAAAGTGTACCAATGTCAAACGAGCCGGCGCTTGCTTTCATCTGCCAAATTTTTTCTTGAACGTATTTATATTGTACCCCGAATGAAAACTGATCTGTAAGTTTTCTAGAATATGCTATCCCCATTGCAAGGTTGCTAGCGTCGAACTTTTCACCTGTACCTTCAGGCATCTCAACCGTCCTAACCATCATCTCATCCATGCCAACAGAGGTGTATGAAAAACCAATTGCATCAGCAGGAGACAAGGGAACTACAATACCGCCATAGTAGTAATCTGTTTCCACTAACCAAGACGAATGGTAGAACTGAACCGAAGGCCTTTCTATATTAACTATCCCAGCAGGGTTCCAATAAAGCGCACTAACATCATTGGCTACGGAAACAAAGGCTCCTCCCATAGATAAAGATTTTGCTCCTGATCCGATCTCTAAAAATGATGCAGCCGTTGTAGCAACATTTGTCTGGGAGAACACAGTACTCGCAATAATAATATTTAGTATAATATCTCTTATATATCTCATTTTATCACCGCAAACTTTCCGGTTGTTTCACCAATACCCGGTGCGTCAATATGGTAGATATAGATTCCATAGGCGATCTCTAGACCATCCTTGCTTAACAAGTCCCATGATGCTGCACCACTCTCAAATCCAGACTGATGCTCAATCGTGTCTATTAAATAACCTGATAGAGTAAAAATCTTGATCGTACACTCGCTAGGAAGATTAATAAAATCTAATTTTCTTGGTCCTCGTCCAGAGGTGAACACATGTCTAGGTTCCCACGAGGCAGCAACAACATAAGGATTTGGGACGACAGCAATATCATTTAACTGAGTCTTTGCCGAGTCCTTATTCACCCTTGATTGTGTCGTCGTAAACTCATAGGTATCTGACTTGGAAAAAGGACGATAGGTAGCAAGCCTGTATATATCACCCATCTTTGCATGAACAATCTCTACCATAGCTGTATCATAGGTCACTACCTCTGTGTATGTTGTGTCTGTTTCTGTTATGAGTGTGTCAATCGTTACGGTGGAGGTAATATCTAACGAGTCCTGATAAAACCGGATAAACATATATGGTGCTTGCTGCGCATTACCATCATACGGCTGAATCAAAATAGGCTCATCCGGATCCCAAACATCATCACGATCATAATCAAAAATTCTAAAATTTGGATCGTCATTATCCGTCACATTTTTTAATCTGAATGGGGTACTTACATTACGACTCCCCTGGGTCACTGAATCACCAATATTACCCTCAAAGATTAAGTGAAAATCTGCCGGATAGAGTCTCTGAGCTGTGATCTCTTGTCTATAGTTTGTCTCCCCAATGAGCCAGCCAGTAGAATCATAGTTTACGCCTACAAAATGGTTCTGGAGTTTTATTCGCATACCGTCAAATATTGGATTACTAATTTCACCATTCATTTTTGAGCTCTGATACAAAGGAAAATATTTATAGGATATGTCTGCCTGTCCTTCTGCCAAAAGCTCAGAACTTAGTGCTGTTAGAAAACCCGTTGCCGGGTCAATAGTATAGTCTACTCCGAAAACATACTCAACGCTACCATCTACAGAGCTAATAACCACTGAAGAAGTGTCAATATGATTTCGCTCAACCTTTGCACTACTATCAACCAGAACAATCGCCTCGAAAATTTCCTGATCGCTAAGGACACTAAAAACCACCTCATCATCTTCAGACTGGAGCGTGTTAAACACAACATTGTAGGTATGATTGTCTAAAACTGCATAGGGATCAACCACCTCTAAACCAATATCGCCGGTTCCATCTCCTTCAACATGAGAAATAAACTTCTGGTCTGGATCATCAAGAGTATTTGGAGGTACGTATCCAGCAACGGCTGCATTAGGAAGCGCAACGCCTGCATTTTGACTGAGCCTGACAACATTACCCTTCAGGTCAAGATCCAAGATGATAGAACACTCAGATGGTGCTATAGGAAGGAGGTTCTCTCTCTCACTAAAACCAAGCTGATAAAAGTCTAGATCATACCCTTTATCATATGCGGTAACCGCATAATAATATTTTTGTCCGTTTATAACATCAGAAGAGTCTACATAAGAGTATTTGAGACCGCTGTCCTCTCCCATATCAAACTGTAGGCCATTAAATCCAACAGGATGAGGGCCTCTTAGACTGTCAGGAACATCATAAATAACCAGTGGCTTTTTAAAAGTAATATTGCCATATGCATCCGTCACCGTGTAGGCATCAATAAATCCAGCGTCTGTGCTCCTGTAGACACGGTAGCCCTCAAAATCCATCCCATAAACAGGGTCCATAGACTTTTCTGCAAAATCATCCCAATAGAGTGTTACCTGTCTATCACCAGGCACTACCGTGAGACTAGGTTTTAAAGGTGGCTTTGCAAAACTATAGTCATTATCATAGATATTTTGCATTGTGGTCGTATTTCGAAGAATGTCTGCCATGTCATTGCCAAATACCATGGCAATAGCAAACTTTTTCTTTTCTCCTGGAAGAAGCGTAATATACGCTGAACCATATAGAAATGTCTGGTCAATATTTTGGTTTGGAACCTGAAAAACACCTGGCTTTAGCTGACCCCACATTACCTCATCGTTATCAGGCCTGATACTGGGATAGCTTGCAGAATAAAAACTTGTTAGGCCTATCTGGTCTGACTCATCATTATCTGTAATCTCAAAGTTTGGCTCACCCACATCTGGAACACCATTACCCTCAGATCCGTCTTCATCAGGGCCAATATATTCTAAGTGATAGGTACCAAGCCCATCTGCACCAATATCATCCCTATCGGCTAACCAGTCACTATCATTATCGATTCCATCAAACTGACTCTCGTCAATCATTCCATCACCATCATTATCGATTCCATCAGTTGGATTTCCTGGTGACTCTAAAAAAGCCCAACCAAAATATGCAGGTACAAAGCCCCCATTGGCAGCGCTCCAGCCATCATGATCCCACTGGTAAACAATATCATTGTCAACATCAAAATAAGCATCATCATCTGAGAAATCGCCGTTGGTACTTCCAATATCAGCATCACCATACATACCAAAGACAACACTATCAAGCGTCTTATCACTCACGTTTTCTATCAAATAGGTAATAATGATAATATCTTCTGCAGCAGGATGATTCCATTGGTAAATGCGGGTATCAAGTTTTATTCCTAAGCCACGCTTGACACTATCTTCAACAGAACTCGTAAATGGAAAATAAAAAAATTCATCATTATACTGGTCATTCATAACATAGTAACTCTCTTGATCGGCACGAACATATTTACCATATGCACCATTCCAATACCCATTCCAGTCCTCTTCCCTATTGGGCCAGCTTTCCGGCCAAGATTCTGGGATTGTGTTTATCGCCATATAGTCCTGATTGGGGTTGGCAAATCCCGGCAAAGGCTCAAAACCCCACTGATAACCAAATGGGGACATATCTCTGAGACCGATAGCACCATCGGAAACAATATGTTTTCTGTTTCCGCTAGAGTCAACCACACTCGCAGCTATAACAGGGGTGAACTCATAGAAGTAAGAATTTCCTGATCCGATAGGATAGATTCCTGAAAATTGTCCACCACCATCGCCTATTCCACCAAAATTATAGAACCTGTTCAGGATCCTGTTACCGGTGTGATCGGCATATTTTCTATCAATCACCGCTCCAACTTTAGAGGCGCTTCTTTGTACAGGATCGGAAACGATCTTTTTTCGATGTGTACCCTGAGAATACAGGAATGTGAAAAATATTAATATAGCCAGGTATCTTTTCATACTACTTCAGACTGAGGCTGAATCCTATTTTCACCTGCCTCGGGCTAGAATAGAAATCTGGACGAACGAGATACTCATTCAGCGTGTTAAACCCAGGCCCACTGATCTGAGGTGTATAGGTTGGCAAAAGAGTATAGGTCGAACGGCCAGTATCATTATATACTGTCAGTTCATTACGAATATCAAAAAGGTTGTAAACATTAATATGGGCAGATACTTGAAACTTATTAAGCAAAATAAAGTTGTAATAGCTTCTCATATCAATATTATAAGTCGCTGGCTCCCTGGCATTATTCTCAAAGGAAGTACGAACACCTATATACTCTGTTGTATACGGGAGCCCACTGCCATATGAAAAAACAACACTTACACCTGAGTTTTTTATCGGGTGATAGGTCATGGTTGCGTTTAAGGTGTGGCGCTGGTCCCAGTCCAGAGGAACTAATACCTTTTCAGGTTCGATATTTGCCTGCTCATCATAAAATGCAGCGGCAGGATCTGAAGCATTACCCTCTGAAATGCTAAAGGTATAGTCAATATTGCCAGAAAATGGTCCTCTAGGTCTCTTTGAAACAGCAACCGTAATTCCTCTTGAATTAGCATAGTCTTTATTGATGTATAGCCCATACCTGTCGCCAGCAACAAAAGACTGGACTATCTTAGTAGAATTAAGATTACGGATGTCTTTAAAATATCCTGTAACCTCTACCCCAAGATCCTGCCCAAACTGTTGTGAAAACCCTACCTCGTACTGGGTGGTTCTCTGCGGATTCATGTCTGCATTTCCCATTGTCGTACCAACACCAGAGCTTGGGGGAACCTCAAACTCAGGGTTTGTGTAGAGATAACTAAAACCAGGGTTTTGAAAAAAATGTCCATAGGAAAAGTGTAAATACCCCTTATCTGTAATTGGAAATGCTAAAGCAAATCTGGGACTTAGCTGAGTTTTTGGGTCTACATCTTCATACCAAGGGTCTCCATACGCATTAGACAATAATCGATCTTCATCCGTTTTCGTGTTTCCAAGACCCATCTCATTTTCTGATATCTCGCCATCGCCATCGAGATCAAAGTACCGATTGATCGGCTTTAAGGGAACCCTGTGATTTGGATCTCTCAGATCATTAACCGTTTTCCATTGCGGATCAAAGTAGTCGTACCTGAGACCAAAGTTTGCAACAATATTATCTGCCTCCATCTTATTTTGGACATAGAAAGATATCTCGCGAGGGTTACGTCCATCCTTTCCGTATGAATCGTTTGTAGGAGAGTATAATGGGTTCTGATATGTAGGAGCCATATCTGTATAATCGGAAAGTTGTACTTCGATATCTGTAAGTGTAATATTTGTTACCCTGTACTCAAAACCTGTTTTAAACTGATTTTTCGCATTTAGCTGACGGGTGAGCTCCGCCTTAAACGTGTTGACAACAGATTTTCTATTGTAAGCCCCCATAGAATGACCACCCGCATAATAATTATTTACAGGGGTATAATCATAAATAGTTGGGTTAACATAATAGATGTTAGAGTCTAGCTCTGGCCTATTAGAGAACCACCCACCTTCATCAGAAAACTCGAAGTCTAGCTCTTTATAAAACTCAGGGTCATCACTCAGATAATTTCTGTAGTGATTGGTAGACTGCGAGAGCATAATGTTGGCAAAGGTGGACTGACTAAGTGATAGGTCCATCCTAAATAGGTTTCCAATTCTAGTATTAAAATAATTGCTTCTACCATCAGGGTTCCACTTGTATAGATGAGAATAGTATTGGCTCTTGTTGTCACTATACATTCTGTTATAGCTCATTTTCATATAAGGAGTAACTCTCCAGCTGAGTTTAACCTGTGCGGTGACCTGCTCGTTCCAGTTCATCGAAACCCAGTCAAACGCATCTTCATCTCTCAAACTATCAACATAAGTAGGAATATCTTGATCCCAATCAGGAACATAACCATTTCCAATACCAACATCTTCATTTACCACAAAATTATTTCCCTCAGGGTCCCAGATAAAGGTATTCGGATGAAATATTCTCTGACCATGAAGATACCCATTATTCCTTTTAAACCTTCCGGAAGCAAAAAACGACAGCTTCTTTGGTAATATAGGCCCCTCAATATTTCCCTTAATATCAGAGATCCCACTTAGGTTGAACTTTTCTATTTGCGGGAAGAGGTCACTATCGCTTGAAAGATAGCTGCCGCTGTTATAGCTGACGCTACCCATATATTTACGATAGCTACCATCTTTGGTTATAATATTAACGATACCAGACATAGCCTGACCATACTCAGCGTTGAATGTACCACTGATAAACTGCAGCTCTTGTATAGCATTGTTCTCAATCTCAACAGAAATGCCTGAGTTAAACGGATCAGTAACGGTAATCCCATCAACCATATAGGCAATCTCACCACCGCGTCCACCTCGAACGTGTATCTCACCGTTTGAAATAACCACACCAGCCTGCAGGGCGATCACGTCCTCAAACTCTTCGACAGGGAGCATCTCAACCTCTTCACTGCTGATATTGGCCTGAGAGTAGGTAACATCAGTATGTATCATAGGCCTTTCCGCCTGTACAACTACCTCATTCATGCCGATAACACCCTCAGATAGTTCAGCGTTTATAGTTGTCGTTAGATCAACCTGGATACGAACATCGTTCATCAACAGATCTTGGTAGCCTATCATCGTAAACCTTATTGAAAATTTACCTGGAGGAATCTGAAGAATATAATAGTTACCCTCTGCATCTGTCGCGGTACCAAGGTCAGTTTCATTGATCAGTACATTTGCACCGATCATTGGCTCTCCGGTGCCTTTTATCGTGACCCTTCCAGCCAGTTTTCCCGTTGTACCAGCTTGGACCAAGCCTATCGTAAACAAAAGATAAAATAATGCTCTACAACCTAGTAAATATTTTATAAACATAGTATACATAATTATTAAACTTTTATAAATATATCGTCGATAGCATTATAAACTATTTAACAAGTATTAGTTTTTTCACAGAGTGAAACTTCGAGCTGTGAAGCTCATAGAAATACATCCCAGATGAGAGCATTTCTCCAGCATCTGATGAGCCGTCCCACTTAACATTGTATGAGCCTATATCTAAATTATCTTTTACAAGAGTTTTTACTCTCCGCCCAAGTAGATCATACACGCTAAGCGTTAGATCGACCCTCTGCGGAACATCAAACTGTATCATTGTCTCTGGGTTGAACGGATTTGGATAGTTCTGGTGGAGCTTAAACACGCCTGGAATGACATCATCATCAGAGGACATGACCACCCCAGTGTTAATCGACATAGTCGCCAAATTTTCAAGGTTTACACCGTATGAAATATAGGCAGTCTCACCATCATCAAAACCATCATAGGTTGAGTATGCACCTATCGTAATCTCAACCGTGTCATTATATCCTCCAAAAAAACTTGTTTTCCCTTTGTAAGGAGAAATGGATAGCCAGGTAAAGTCATCCCCATGTTTAATCTTTACATTATCAATGCCAATACCATAGCCCCAGTTACCACCACAATCATCATATGTAAATCCAACCCTAAAACTGGTACTGCCCTCAAGCATTGGAGTAATATTATACATGTGAGAGGCCCAGTACCAGCCGGTTGAAAAGGTAGAGTCAACAACCTGCCAGCTCGCACTATCGCATGGTGTATCACTTAGATCATCAACACAACCTTCATCTGTCGTAACAAGTATCTGGGCAAACTCTGAATAGAGATCATCCATCCAACAAGGACCATCCGGCTGTGGGAACATAATATCAGTCATTAAATATACAGGCCCAAAGCTGAGGTCTGGTACATCAACAGGATCAGAGAACATCAAAGCATCTTCTGTGTTAAACTCAAAACCATCTCCTATTAAATCGTCATTCAGATAGGCAAAAGACCCTCCATCCTCTGGAGTGTAATAGGTTAAATAGGCCGATGATGCTGTTGAAGAGTCTCCATGTTCCCACCAGCCGATGATAAGAGTACCCAGTTCTGTGGTATCATGGAAAGCTGTGCCTATAGTTGACTGTGCTATATCATCCGTCTCAAAATCATCTTCTAATAAATCTGGGTAGACACTAAGGTCTGCAACCGGGGATGCGAATATGCTAAAATCAAGATTCAGCGTATCAAAATTAAGAAAGTAGGTGCTTGACTCCATATAGTCCCCAGCGTTTAGCTCTGGAAAGTTTACCGTCGTTGGCTCGATAATAAACGGGCCCATAGGGACCGCACAGTCCTCTATACAAGGAGCGGATGTCCCTTCCTCATACACAGCGGCTATCTCAAAACAATATTCTGTCCCATTCTCAAGACCTGTTACGCTGTAGTCTATATCAGTTGTAACTCCCGCAGATACACCATCAACCAGAATCTCATAACTCTGGAACGTGCCGCACAAACTAGCCTCAGTACCATCACCACCCCATACACGTATGTCATCTATATACCAGCCTTCACCATTGCCCAGATTATCTAAATATCTAAAACCGATATGCACCTGCTGGCCTGCGTAAGCAGAAATATCAATCAGCCGGTAGGTAATCGTGTCTCGAATAACAAAAGAGTCTGAATAATGCAAAGCATCCCAGGTTGCTCCTCCGTCTGCAGATATCTCTACCATGTTAGAATCATGCTGATCCTCAGGATAGGAGTAGCCCTCATAAAACTCAAGATGTGCGGTCGAGTAGGACGCAAGATCTATGGCATTGGTATACATCCGGCTATCAATCACTGAATCGGTTGATGACCAATATGCAATTGCAGAATAAGTATCATCGTTACCATCGTCACTGCAAGCCCGCATACCTGTACCACAGGTTGCGCTGTCACCCTCGGCAGTTCTAAACCATCCACCACTTTCATTGTCGATTATGTGCTCTATATTCATTGGTTCAATTGCCAGCGAGCAGCTTAAAAAACACTCCTCAAACAAGATCGTGCCAAAGTTTGAACTGTCAGGATCTTCCCACACAAGATAGACCTCTTCATCATAGAAATATGCGTCTAAAAATCTCGGTGGGCATAGCGCAGCATCCTGTGAGAGTAAAATGTTTGAAAGAATAAATATAGATGGAATTATTTTATATAATTTCATGTGCCTACTCCTCTTTGGTCTTACTAGAAACTATTATTCTAGTAACAATACTTTAGCCGTTTTTATTGAATTTCCGGCTTTTATTGATAAGAAATATAATCCAGAAGACACCTTTAGGCCATAATCATTATCGCCTCTCCAACTGACTCTGTGTCTTCCCTTAGACTTAAATAATTGGTTTATTGTTTTTATATGTTGACCCTTTAGGTCTCTCACATAAATACTAACCTGGTCTGAATCCTGAATCTCATACTCTACAGTAACCTGAGGGTTAAATGGATTTGGATAAATCTTTCTGATATTTATAAAACTCTCCACAGGATGCACCAGGTCACTTTCATCGGTCCCAACTGTACCAGCACTTGTAAAACGGACTGCATCAAAAACAACAAAAGATCCGACTGAGCCACTTCCGATATTATCACGCAGTATAACGCTACAGTTTGAACCTGAAGGAAGATCAAGCGTGGCTATGGTTGAGAAATTATCTGTGTTAGATGTTTGATCATATGTTACCAGTGTTTTCTCGCTAGTTCCAGACTCATTTTTTACATAGATCTCATAGACAGCCGCGGTGGCTGCGTCTAACCCGCTTGGTATATACACATCGATATTATACTCTCCGCTTTGTTCAAGCTCCGGGACCCATACTGCATAGTGCCTGCTCGCAGAGATATTTGATACAGGAGGCGCGATCCAGCAGTCATTTCCAAAACCAACCTCCATCCTGTCCCACATGGGACCATAATAACGCTGAAAACCATTATCATTATCATCAATCACCCAGGATGATTTCCAGAGCCACTCACTCCGATTTCCTCGGATACTCTCAATCGGATCAGAGTCGCTACCCCACCACCCGAATGGGTCAACAGCATAGCTTTCCTGCTCATCAAAAAAATAAGCATCCTTCCTTATCTCAAAGTGTAAGTGTGGAGTCTGCGCACATCCAGTATTTCCTGCAAAGCCCAGCGTGTCACCGGTAGCCACTGTCTCGCCTACCGATACATTTAGAGGTGCCTCAAGATGCAAATAACAAGAAAAATGATCGGTTCCCGGATGCGCTAGTATAATGATTCCCGTGTCGCCATTAGGAGAGATACCCCCGGGGCATGGGTCTGCGCCAGGCGAAAAAGCAGACCAGATCACATACCCATTAGCTGGCGCAAGGATCGGAGTTCCTGCCGGCATATAAAAGTCCACTCCTGCGTGACCATCATAGCAAGATGAACCCTGGTCACAATTTGGAAACATTAGATTCTCAGTAAGATTAACTCCGTCAAACCTTCTAAAATTGCCATCTATAATGTTTGAGGTAGGGTAGTGGTGGTCTACATGATTTTTGATATCATACTGAATAAAATCCGGCTGCGCGTACGGCCGGATCTCTAAAAAAGGGGCCTGCCCTTGTACAAAGAACATGCCCAAAATGCATAGAATAGATAGATACCTCTGCATTATTCTCTAAACCATTTACAATTATTTAAGTACATTAATTATTATAATAGAAGCTATTCATAACTATCTTAAAATAAAATTAAACAATAAAACAATCTCGGGAGTTTATTGTAATGAATAAAAAACATTGGACCACGCTAATCATATTATATTTTCCGCTTACTCTCCTCCTTGCCACAGACATTGACAGCTCATACAGTGTTAAGTGGCAGACTATACCATGGGGCAGTGGTGGTCTCGAGCCTGCTGGTCCCCCCTGGAGCATGGTCGGTCCGTACGACTTTGACAATGACGGTTACGGTGACTTTATTGTCGCGAGTGCATACACCGGGGTGTTCTGCAATGATGTTATCCACTATGAAGCGGTTGCAGATGATTCGATCGATATAAAATGGGTATATACGTTTTCTACTCTTAGCTGTCAATATGATAACTATAGCAGTGTGGCTGTTGGTGATATTGATAATGATCAAAATCCAGAGATACTCGCGCTTATGGATACCAGACCTGGCGTCTCAGGCCAGGACGGGCTCCAGATCTTTGAGTGGGACCCAACGAGTCTATCCTTCCCAGATACACCTACCGCAACCTGGAGCATGCTCTTAGACAGCGTGTGGGAGGCAAGTCAGATCCTAGTGGAAGATATTGATAACGATGGAAATCAGGAGATCATCGTGTCAGTAATGGA
>Ga0257111_1000608_pt1 | contig 14725 bp, 13 predicted proteins | sample LP_taG_6_FD_191567 | JGI IMG/M metagenome (GOLD analysis project Ga0257111, IMG submission 191567) | Marine microbial communities from Northeast Subartic Pacific Ocean, Canada - LP_J_2015_P26_500m | ecosystem: Environmental > Aquatic > Marine > Oceanic | place: Canada: Northeast Subartic Pacific...
ACCAGATCCTGAACCAACACCAGATCCTGAACCAACACCAGATCCTGAACCAACACCAGATCCTGAACCAACACCAGATCCTGAACCAACACCAGAACCAACACCTTCATCTGACACGCCCTCTAACGTTCAAACTTCTGAAGAACGCAATGTTATCTTTATTGGAACTAAACCGATAATGAGTTATGTTTCTGCAACTCTAACTCAACTTTCAACTCGACCTACAATTACTATCAAAGCCCGTGGTAAAAGAATTACACAAGCAGTTGATGTTTCACAAATGATTATTAAAAGAATGGATACTGTTGGGTATATAATTAGTGATGTTCGAATTTCTTCAGATTCACTAACTTCACAAGATGGAAAACAGCGTAACGTTTCTAACATGGAAATCGATATTACAAAAGAATAATTTAAGAAATATACTTTTAATGATAGCTGCACTCCTACACTTAAAATTTTAGATTGTGGTTAAGATATTGCGTCCATTAAAAACGTAATTCCAAAATAAATTAATGTCAAACTTAATACTAATATCATTATTTTGTAATTTCTATTTGAAATAATTTTCCTACTTTTTGATGCTAGAAATGCTGTAATCCCTAACCATGCAAAATCCATCCAAATATGAAATACAAAAACAATTAGTATCCCTGCAAATGCCCATATCAGCATTGCATCTGAAATTAATTTGAAACCTATTGTTAGCCACCATACAATAAAAAATGGATTTAGTGCACTAAGTAAAATCCCTGTAACTATGGGTCCTTGTTTTGGTTTTACTGAAATATTTTTATTTTTTTCCAATATTGTCTTAATTTGTATTCCTGCAAACACGAAAAGAGTAATTGCACCAAAAATGGATATAATTGTTCTAAATTCTGGAAAAATTTCTAATGAAAATACTCCAATTCCCAATAAAATTACCAACGGTAGTTCTACAATTGAATGACCTATGGCAATTTTTATTCCTGATTTTACTCCTTCTCTTAACCCATATGTGATATTTGCTGCAAATAGTGGCCCTGGTGACATTACTCCTGATGCTGAAATTATTATAACTAATATGGCAAATTCAATTATCTGAATCATAGTTTTTTCATAATTATGTACATATAATCAAAAATCTATCTGTACATTGAATCTTTTAGATGTGTGGATTCCTCTTGTGTTTCTTTTATTGTGGCTTCTGCCTTTTCCGCTTCTTTTTGTAATGATGGGATATCGCATGATGCCCCTGGAATTAATTTTGACATTGCCATACATAGTTCTGCACTTGATTTAAAATCTGGGCCTTTTCCAGTTGTATTAAAAATTATTACAATTACATCCTGATTTGTAATACTTCCTTCATTTAGTAACATTCCTGGAATACCAGGTATTGTTCCATGATCTAGTATCTTCAATCCTACCTCCTCTATTTTTTTTCTAGCTGAATCTGTACTACCTACTCCCATCATTTGGGAATTCTCTTTATCTGATTTTACTGCAACACTACTTACAATTAATTTGATTTTATGTTTCTTTGACCATTCTAACATTGATTCAGATACTTCTCTGTGTAACGATTGATCTAAATTAAGATATGATGAAAATACACCTACTTTCAAATCTTCATTGATAAAAATTCTTGACGGATAATTTGGTTTACCTTCTTTTATGACACTAATTGGAGGGAAATTTTTTGAATCAATTATTCCACCCAGTTCAAATTGGGATGTATGTATCATTGATTCTGTTGCTATTGCACTGCTAAATCCTACTGATGGAAATCCATCTATCAGGTAACCTTCTTTTAAATTAAATTCTTTAAATTCTTTAATTATGATTTCTGATGATGTCATATTCCTACTCTAATTTACATCGGATAATAGGTTTTTTCATTTATCTAAGCAAGCTTTAAACCGCCTTATTTTATTAGATTAGATGTGCCTGATAGAATTAAAGTTGGTTTAGTTGGTATTGGTAATTGTTTTTCTGGATTAATTCAGGGAATTGAATATTATAAGAAAAACCCTTCTCAAGAAGTTACTGGAATTATTCATGATACATTAGCAGGGTATGGTATTCATGATATTGATTTTGTTTGTGGTTTTGATGTTGCTGAAAATAAAGTTGGAACCCCTTTGATGAATGCCATTTATGAATCCCCTAACATGGTTAATTATGTTGCAAAAGACGACATGCCAAAAACAGATGCAATGATCTATGAAAGTCCTTTATTGGATGGCGTTGGAATTTGGGTAGAAAATAAAATTAATCCTCTTACTAGTACTAAAACTATTGAACAACTTACTACTGAGGTAAAACAAATAATCAAAGATAATGGTGTTGAAATTATTGTTTCATATCTTCCTGTAGGCTCTGATCAGGTAACTGCATTTTGGGCTCAAATTTGTCTTGATACTAATACTGCATTTGTTAATTGCATTCCATCATTTATTGCATCAGATGAAACATGGGCAAAAAAATTCCAAGAAAAAAATATTCCATGTATTGGTGATGACATTAAGGGACAAGTTGGTGCAACTATTGTTCATAGAACTTTAGCTAAATTATGTAGTGATAGGGGAACAAAAATTGATCAAACATATCAAATTAACGTGGGTGGAAACACTGATTTCCTAAATATGAAAGAACAAGACAGACTTGTTTCTAAGAGAATCTCTAAAACTGAAAGTGTACAAAGTCAATTAAAAGAAAGATTGGATGATGACCAAATCTATGTTGGCCCTTCTGATTTTATTCCATTTTTAGGTAATACAAAATTAATGTTCATGAGAATTGAAGGTCGTCAATGGGCAAATCAACCATACAATATGGAAGTTCGTTTAGAAGTTGATGACAAAGCTAACTCTGCTGGTATTGTAATTGATGCAATTAGATTGGCAAAAATTGCTCTTGACAGAAAAATTGGAGGTCCAATTAAACCTGCTAGTGCATATTTAATGAAACATCCAATAGAACAAACTTCTGATGTTCAAGCAAAGGCTGATTGTGAAAAGTTTGTTGCAAATGAATAATCATTGAAAATTATTCCTATCTTCTATCCTTTGATTTCTAATTGTTTCATAATTTGAAAATCTGATATTTACTGATTCCTCATGTTCTCCCTTTAGTTCTGTTACTTTGGTCTTGACTATTTTTTCTTCTTTTGTCAGCTCTACTACGAGACTACTTCCTCCAAATTTGACATCTTCCACATTTGGGGCAATAATGGGGATTCTATTCTCTAGAGATCTTACTTGAACATACATTTTCCATGGCTCTATTCCTTCTTTTACAATTCTACTTGGGGAAAATAGAATTTGTGCTCCTTTTTTGGTTAACATATCTGCTACGCCTGGAAAAACTGTATCATAACATATCATTATTCCAAATTTACATGACGTATTGAAAATTTTGGCTTCAATTCCTGCGTCAACTGTCTCCTTTTCGTAGTCATATGGATGAATTTTTTCTTGTTTTCCGATAATTTCTCCTTCTGGTCCTATTATCGGTGAATTAATTGACACTTTATTTTCATTTTTTTCATAAAATGCGCCTGGTATTATTGTCATCGAATAATTTTTTGCAATTTTTTTAAATTCAAAAAATTCTTGATCATAATTTTCAATATGATTATTTGGAAGCCATTGTTCTGGTAGACACACAATTTCTGTTTCTGTTTTGCCTAGTTTTTCTAATAATTTTGAGATATTTTCAATCCCTTTTTTGTTATTTTCATAAGATCTTGTTTGAATTAATCCTACTTTTGTCATATGTTTTAATTATATTCTTAGTAATTATATTTAGGCTCATTTTTACCTCATAATTTTTTTACAAGCAATTTCATAATTACCTCCGCTACGAAAAATTTCATAATGTAACAAGAAAAATTAATCAATAGAGTCAACAAAAATTGTTAAGTATCGATTATCCTATCTAATTAAAAATGATCTCTATTGGTACATGTTAAAAAAGTAGAGATCTTTGGTTTCAAATCATTTGGATTTAAGAACACCACTGTCCAGTTTGAACCTGGACTTGTATCCATTTCAGGTCCAAATGGATCTGGTAAGAGTAACATTTTAGATGCAATAATTTTTGCAATGGGTGAAAATAAACCAAAAGTAATGAGAGTTGATAAACTAAGATCTTTAATTCATGATATCGAAGGAGCTCGTCATGGACCTAAAATGGCACGATCAAGTGTACACTTTGATAACTCTGATAGAAAAATCCCTATTGATGCGGATGTAGTTGAGATAACTAGAGAATTAGATGAATCTGGTGATAACACATACTATCTAAACAAAAAGAAAACCCAACGAAGTCATATTCTTGATTTACTTGACATGGCAAATGCTGGTCTTGGACAACTTAATGCAGTTCAACAAGGAACTGTCACTAGAATATCTGAATTCTCATCTGAAGAAAAAAGAAAAACAATTGAAGATTTAATTGGTCTGTCTTATTTTGATGAAAAGAAATCTGAATCAATTAAACAACTTGATGAGGCAGATAGACGACTTGAAATTGCACTTGCTAAAATGGGTGAAATTAAGAAACGAATTGATGAATTAGAGGAAGAAAGAAATCAAAAATTACGTCATGATATTTTGGAACGTGAATTAAACAGATACAAAGCAATTGCTGCTGCTAATAAAATGAAGATAATATCTGGTAAAAAATCAGATAAAGAGACAACATTACATGGGTTGACACAAGAAATAACTTCTCTTAATGATGAACGAACTATTTTGAAGGGTGAAATGGGAGTTTTAGAATCTGAAAAATCAAAATTAATGGACGCTGCTAATGATTATACTACGGCAAAATCTGCACTTGACCTTGAAATTAGTTCTGCCATGGAACAATATGAAATTGATAATACTGCAATTACTGCATCAGGGAAAAGACTTGAACAAATTGATAAACGAACACCACAAATTAAAATTGAATTAAACGAGATTGATGATGCTAGACAAGATATAGACACTCAAATTCAACAAATTAAAGATTCTATTGAAACTACTAATGAACAAAAAAATAAAATTAATGATGATTTAGAATTAATTGATTTAGATAGAAACAAAATTCTTACAGAACAATCTGAAGCAGCAGCAAAAAAATCTGAAGTTGATAATAAAATTAAAATTCTTAATAACCAACTAAATGATGTTAAACTAAAACTTTCTAAAGTACAAAATGAAAAAACTGAATCTAAATCAAAAATAGAATCTAATTCAAATAAATTTATCCAATTAGAAAAAGATATTGCAGAATTAACTAGTTTAGAATCTAAATTATCCTCATTAACTAATAATCACAATGCTACAATTTCTGAACTAAAGTCTAGAATTACAAAATTAAAAACAAGAAAATTAAAAGTAGTCCATGACATGGATGAATTAGGATTTATTTTAGAAAAATCTGGTAAAGCTGCAAATCAATATGAATCAAAAATTAAAACTGTAAAAGGGTTTATGCATGAAGACTACACTGTTGCAAAATTAAAAGAAGATGCTGATAAACTTGGTATTGATGGCTTAGTTTATGAAATGATTTCATGGGATAAAAAATATGAGCGTTCTGTTCTTGCAGTTAGTTCTGATTGGATAAAAGCGTTAGTTGTAAAAGATTTTGCAACATTACTTGAAATTGCTGAGGTTGCAAGATCTAAAAAACTTCCAAAATTAAAAATTATACCTCTGGATGCTATTCCAAAATTCAAACTTACTTTGCCAAAAGAATCTGGAGTAATTGGTGTGTTATCTGACTTTGTAAAGTCTAAAGATGCCTATTCTGCACTCAAGACCTTCCTATTTGGAAATATTGTATTGGTTGAAACTCGTGAATCTGCCTATAATTTGTCTCAGTTAGGGTACAAATCTGTGACTCTTGATGGTGAATATTTTGAGGCTAAAGGCGGTACTGTTGTAATTGACATTAATTCAAAAATTTCTAAACTCACAAAACTAATCTCAATGAGTACTGATATTGATGGATTAATTCAATCTATTAGTTTGATTAAAAAATACATGTTAAAGAAAAAACATTTGTTAAAAAAATTAGATGATTCTATTCAATCATATTCTGAAAGACTTTCTATTTCTGAAAATGCTTTAACATCTGCCACTGAAAATCATTCTAATCTTAAATCTAGAATTCTTTCTGCTAAAAATATGAAAGAACAATTAACAAAAAGAATTTCTAAGTTAACTTCGAGGAATAATATTGTTGGATCTGAAGTATCTACTAATGAATCTCATGTTGAATCATTACTTGATCGTATTGCTATTGTTGAGCAAAATTATGCTAGTGGAGAGCAAACTAGAATTGCAAGTGAGTTATCAAAAATTAATATTAAAAAATCTGATATTGAAAAATTGTATACTACAATTATGAATGAATACCGTGATAAATCCTCACAATTAACTACCATGCAAACTCAAGACAATCGTGAAAAATCTCAAGCAAGTAGACTAAATGATGAAGAAACTTCGTTACATTCTGAATCTGAACAAATTAAAATAAAAATTCAAGAATTAGAAAAACAAAAAGATCCTAAAAGAGAAATTTTAGAAAAATTAAGAGAAAAAGAACAAGATTTAATTTCAACTTCTGGGTCTTCAATTGGAGAAGTACAAGAAATAGATGACAAACTCAAAATTCTGACTGAAAAAGATAGAGACAATACTGAACAAATTAATAATTTGGGACGTAAATCTGACTCATTAACTCGTGATTTGCATGATTTAGTTGAAAATGAAGTTAAACTCCAACAAATTCTTTCTGCATTTGGATTTGATAAAGACATGGAAACATTTGATGTTGAGACTATTGTTCAAGGATTGAACTCAGAGTTATCCTCACTTAGTGCATTAAATGCAAAAGCTCCTGAAACATATCTTGAAGTTTCATATGGATATAGATCCATGTCTGCAAGAAAGAATTCTTTGGAGGAAGAAAGAACTTCTATTGTTAAATTTATTGAAGATATTGAAAGAGATAAACGTCAAACATTTTTGGATGCATTTGATAAAGTCGATAAAGAAATTGGATTAATTTTTAATAAAATGACTGGTGGTAATGCTTGGTTAGAATTACAAAATGAAGATGATATTTTTAATTCTGGAATTTCATATTTGATTCAATTTCCAAATAAACCTAAAAGAGAATCTACCTCAATTAGTGGTGGTGAAAAAACACTTGCTGCAATTGTATTTGTACTTGCATTACAAAAACTCAAACCTTCTCCATTCTATCTATTTGATGAAGTTGATGCACATCTTGATGCTCCCAACGCTGAAAGACTTTCAACTATTTTGGAAGAAAGATCTAAGGAGAGTCAATTCATTATGGTTTCATTGAAGGATTCTGTAATTCAAAAAGCTAAATTGATCTATGGTGTTTTTCCAAAAAATGGTGTTTCTCATGTTGTCACCTATAAGGATAAACGAATGCCTTCTGTAAAAACTACTTAGTCTAGTTCAATATAACAAGCCGCATAATGTTCATTTGCTATTTTTTCTAATTTTGGCTCTATGTTACATTTTTCAATTGCATATGGACATCTATTTTTGAACCTACAGCCATCCAAATTTTCTATCACTGTTGTTTCTTTAATTCTGATAATTCTTTCTTTGTTTAGATTTTCAGGATCTGGTTCTGAAATTGCATCTATTAGTGCTTGTGTGTATGGGTGTTTTGGATTATCCAGTACTTCATCAATTTGACCTATCTCTACAATCTTTCCCAAATACAAAATTCCAATTCTCTGACCAAAATATTTGGCTGTTGCTAAATCATGAGTAATGTACAGAAATGAAATATTGTATTTTTTTTGTAATTCTCTCATTAATTCTAGCATTTCGGCTCTAATTGACACATCTAACATTGAAACTGGCTCATCTGCTAAGATTATTTTTGGTTTTAATGCCAATGCCCTGGCTAATACCACTCTTTGTCTTTGCCCTCCTGACAACATATGTGGATATTTTTTAATAATTTCTTCAGCTGGTTCTAGTTTGACTTCTTGCAAAACTTCTATTACTCTTCTGTCTCTTTCTTCTTTATTTCCTACATTGTGAATTTCAAGTGGCTCTGAGATAATATCTTTTATTCTCATTCTTGGATTGATTGAATCATAGGGGTCTTGATGAATCATTTGACAATTCATTCTTATTTTTTCTAAATTTTTCTTTTGATTATCTATTTCTTGATCTTCAAAAATAATTTTTCCTGAATCTGCTTTTATTGATTTAAGAATTAATTTTGCAATTGTTGATTTACCTGATCCTGATTCTCCAGCTAATACAAACACTTCTCCTTTTTTAATTGAAAATGAAACATCATCTACTGCTTTAACAATGGATGATTTTGAAGTAAATATTTTCTTTTTTATATAATATTTTTTTAAATATTGAATTTTTAATATCTCTGTCAATAGTAATCAATAATTTATCAAGTATATCAAGAAATATGTTTTATGCGTAAAAATTATGATAAGAATTTTATGTTAAATAAATACGGAATTAATACTTGAGTAATTTTATGAACAAAAAAATTGAATATAAACAATATATTGTAGATTCACAACTTCGTTATTTTAAACCTCATGCTACTAAAATTGAAAAATCTTTTGCAGAAGAAATATACTATAGTTTAAATCAAAATTCTAAATTTATTAATCCCAAATTTTTTTATGATAAAAAAGGTTCTGAATTATTTGAATCAATTTGTTTACTTCCTGAATATTATCCCACTAGAACTGAAATTAGTATTTTAAAAAAATTGAAACATGATTTACCATCATATCTTGATGAAAATATCAATTTAGTTGAACTTGGAAGTGGCACTTCTGTAAAAACTAGATTAATTCTTGATATTTTTACAAAATTACAGCCTAAAACTGAGTATTTTCCTATAGATATATCTGAAATTCTTACTGAAAGTTCTGAACAATTGTTAAAAGATTATGATACCCTGCATATTACTGGTATAATTGATACCTATGAAGGTGGCTTGGAATTTCTTAAAAGTTATGATGATAAAAAAAATCTAATTCTTTTTCTTGGTTCTAGTTTTGGTAATTTTACTCCTGATGCTGGAAAATTATTTCTAGAAAAAATATTTTCCACTATGAAATCTGGCGATCTATTTTTAATTGGTTTAGATTTAGTTAAGGATAAAAATATTCTAGAGTCTGCGTATGATGACTCTCAAGGTGTCACTGCTAAATTCAATCTTAATGTTTTATCTCGAATTAATGATGAACTTGATGCTGATTTTGATATTAATAATTTTTCACATTATTCTATATACAATGAAAATGACCAACGTATTGAAATGAATCTTAAATCTCTAGTATCACAATCTGTAATAATTGGAAAATCTAATTTGTCTTTAAATTTGGATAAAGGAGAACTGATTCATACTGAACATTCTCATAAATACCATATCTCTCAAATTAAGAAACTCTTGAGTGACGTTGGATTTGAATTTAAAAATATGTGGTTAGATGGCGAAAAACATTTTTCATTAACTTTGGTTTCAAAAAACTAAATATCCTCTACACATCTAAATCCTGAAAATAACCATCTTTCATCTAATCTGAAGAAATTTCTATAACTTCCTCTAATTGATATTTCTGGAGTTCCAAATGATCCTCCTCTCAAAACTTTTTGATTTGTAAACCATTTATCGTTGTATTCATCAAATCCTGATTTGAATCCTGGGTATCCTACAAACTCTGAAGAAGTCCATTCCCATACATCACCAATCATTTGCTGACATCCTGATGAACTGCTTCCATTTGGGTATGTGCCTATTTCTGTACATCCCCAATGATATGATTCTAGTAAATTACATTTCTCACCTGTTGGATGTTCGTTTCCCCATGGAAACAATGTTTTTTGCTGTTTTTCTTCATTCCAGCATGCTGCCTTTTCCCATTCTGCTTCTGTAGGTAGTCTTTTTCCTGCCCATTTACAGTATGCATCAGCTTCATAGTAACTTACATGACATACTGGTTCATTTGGATTAATTTTTCTAATTCCTAAAAAGTCTCTTACATACCATTCATCATTAATTTTTTCCCAATACATTGGAGAATTCCATTTATTTGATTTGACTTTTTCCCATCCATCTGATAACCAATGTTTGTAAGTTTCATACCCCCCATCATTCATAAATTCTAAATATTCTTGATTGGTAACTGGGAAAATTCCTATTTTGAAATTTTTAAAATAAGTTTTATGTTCTGGTAATTCAATATCATAACAATAACTTGTTCCATTATATCCCATGGTGTATAATCCCCCTTTGATCTCCACAAAGTTTTTTTGTTTTTCTTGTTGTTCTTTTATTTTATTTTTTCTTACTGGTAAATATTGTTCTGCAAGAAGATGTTGTAAATCATATACTAGTAATTCTTGATGTTGACATTCATGATGAAATCCAGTTACAATTAATTTTTCCTCCTCCTCATTTAATTCTCGAGATTCAAGAAATTTTTCTACTTTTTGATTAATTGTATTGAAATATTGAAAAATTTCATCAACAGTTGGTCTGGATGTAATTCCTCTTAATGCCTTATCATGTGGAACTCCAAATTGCTGATAGTAGGAATTGAGATATTTTGAGAATTCTTTTGAATGAAATTCATAATTTTTATCTAATTTACTTATTATTGCTTCATAAATCCAACTTACATGACCAATATGCCATTTGGGTGGACTCATGTATGATGCAGTTTGAACTACAAAATCATCCTTTTCTAAATTTTTTACTAATTCTAAGGTTCTGTTCCTAGTTTCCTTAAATTGTTCTAGTAGCACACTATTTTTTTGTAATTCTGGATTAACTGTCATATTTGGAAAATATTTTTTTTGTATTATTATGTTGCGGCTGAATTGTCTCTAGTATCCTCTTGCAAATATTGGAATTGATACACTTTGTTTTTTACAATAAATGCATTCTTTAGTAATATTTTCACTGTTAAATGGTATGACTCTAATTTCTGCCCCTGTTTCTTCTTTGATTTTATCTTCACATTCTACCTTTCCACACCATGGGGAATTGAAGAATCCTCCCTTCTCAATTTTGGATTTAAATTCTGAATAATCTGAAATATTTAGAGCATTATTTGCTGCCTGTTCTTTGGCTTTTTTTAACATCTCTACTTGAATTTCATCTAAAATTATTGCTATTTTTTCAATTTCAGTAAAGCCCAAACTTATTTTTTCTAGATTGTATCTTTTTGCAACAACTACGTTTTGATTCTCTATATCCTTAGGTCCTATTTCTATTCGTAAAGGCACCCCCTTTAATTCCCAGTCATTAAATTTGTATCCTGGTGATAATCCTTCTCTACCATCAACATGAACTCTGATATCTTTTGATTCTAATTCATTTTGAATCTCTTCTACTTTGGATAATACAATATTTTTATCTTCATCATTTCTATAGATTGGTACAATTACTACTTGCATTGGAGCTACTTTTGGTGGCAGCACCAAACCTTTGTCATCTCCATGAACCATGATCATTGCACCAATTAATCTCCAAGAAACCCCCCATGATGTTTGCCATGCAAAATGTTCTACGTTATCTTTATCTGCAAATTTGACTTCAAATGGTTTTGAAAAGTTTTGTCCCAAGAAATGAGATGTTCCCATTTGCAGTGCTTTCCCATCTGGCATTATTGATTCCATAGTTGTTGTATACACAGCTCCGACGAATTTTTCTTTTTCACTTTTCTTTCCTGTTGTTACTGGAATAGCTAATTCTTCTTCTACTGTATTTTTGTAAATATCTAGAATTTTCATTACTTCTATTTCTGCTTCTTCTTTCGTTGAATGCACTGTATGTCCTTCTTGCCATAAGAATTCTGATGTTCTGAGAAATGGTTTTGTAGCTTTAATCTCAGCTCTTAATGCTGTATTCCAGAAATTAATTTTTAATGGTAAATCTCTCCAACTTTGAATCCATTTTGAATATAATGTGTATGCTAATGTTTCTGAAGTTGGTCTTAATGCTAATCTGTCTCCTATTTCATTTGTACCTGAATGTGTTACCCAAAAAACTTCTGGATTGAACCCTGCAAAATGTTTTTGTTCTTTTCCTAATAGTGATTCTGGAATTAATATCGGTAAAAATCCGTTTCTGATTCCATTACGTGCAAATTTTTTATCAAATGTGCTTCTTAGTGACTCCCAAATTGAATATCCATCTGGTCTAAGTACGATTAATCCTTTAACTGGAGCATAATCTGCAAGTTTTGCTTTTAGTACTACCTGTGTATACCACTCACTAAAGTCATCTTTTTTCCCAACTGTAATCCCTACGTCTTGTTTACCCAAACTATTACTCTGAGAATTAATTTAACTAATGAGCCTTTCGTGGATTTATTTTAAAATTACTGTGTTATTTGAGCGGGTCGCCTTTGCATAACACTTCTCCCATTACCCTACTTTGAAAATTTGGGCATATGAAACATTGGACAAATTGAATATCTTCTTTTAACACTGGGCATTCCACAAACTCTTGCTTCATTCTTTTGAGCATCTTTGGACTGACACCTTTGAGTTTTAATTTACCTTTATCATCCATCAAACCTGAATCTTTTAGTTTTGCTTTTAATTCATCTGGAAATTTTACCTTATCTTCAGTACTTTGAATTTTTACATCGTATTTTCGTTCCAATTCACCCATGATGATCCTGTGTTATTCCGTGATTTATTACTAGCGGTTTTCTCATTCTTTTTTTTAAAGTTTAATACTGTGGATGAAAAAACCTGGTACTTTTTTTTAAAAACATAGTAGTCACTACTTTAATATTATTAGAAATTTTTTCTCAATCAGAAATCTATTGCTGGCAATTTTTGACGTTGAAGGTGTTTTGTATGATGAAGAATATCTTCCAATTCTTGCAGAGAAATTAGATAAAGAAGAGGAAATTTGGGAAATCACAAAACAAGGAATTCAAGGTAAAATTAACTGGGAAGAAGGACTTCGAACTAGAGTTGCTGCATTGAAGGGATTAGATCAAAAAGTGTGTCAAGAAGTTGCTGATAACTTACCCATTATGACTGGTGCAAAAGACGCATGTAGAGTTTTAAAAGCTGCAGGTTGGAAACTTATGGCTGTATCTGGTGGATTTACACTAATGATGGATAGATTACAAAAAGAGTTGGATTTAGATTATGTGTATTGTAATGAATTAATTTTTAAAGATGGTAAACTTGATGGCGTTAAAATTAATGTTGATTCTGATAAATCAAAATCTGCAAAAATAAAAATTACTGAATGGGGTGAAAAGAAAGAAGATATTATTTGTGTAGTCGATGGTGCTAACGATATTAAATTATTTGATATATGTGAATTGGGAATTGCATACAGAGCACAAGATTTAGTTAAAGATTTGGCTACTACAACTTTGGAAGAAAAAGACTTATCTAAAATTTTAGATATTATTAATAAGCATTTTAAATTAGAATTAGAAACTACTGTCTAAACAATTTTTTAGTCCTATCTATTAGATAATGTACTTGCAAATTATTCCAATTCATATCGAAAAAGAAATTGTTGTGGATGATGATATATCTCAACTCATTTTAACCTCTGCTGATATACAAGATGGAGATATTCTTGTAATTGCTCAGAAAATTATTTCTAAACAAGAAGGTAGAATTGTTAAACTGTCTACTGTAACCCCTTCATTATTAGCTGAAGGAATTAGTTCTCAATATAATAAGGATCCAAACATTGTTGAATTAATTTTATCTGAATCCAAAAGAATCATTCGAATGAAAAATGGGTTGATTATTGTAGAAACCAATCATGGATTTATTTGTGCAAATGCGGGAATTGATGAAAGCAATGTTACTGATGGATTTGCCACATTACTCCCACTGAATTCTGATAAATCTGCAGAATTAATCCGAACAAAGATTTTAAATGAAACTGGTAAAAATGTTGCCATAATTATTTCTGATACATTTGGTAGACCTTTTAGAATGGGTCAAACAAATCATGCCATTGGAATTTCTGGATTAAATCCAATTTTAGATTATGCTGGAACTTTGGATTCTTTTAAAAGAATTTTACATGTGACTGCAATTGCTATTGCAGATGAACTTTCTTCTGCTGCCGAACTTGTTATGGAAAAAACAAAAAAATGCCCTGCAGCTATAATTCGTGACTATTGTTTTAATGCTGAAGAAAGAACTATTGTTGATTTGATTCGTCCTGAAAATGAGGATCTTTTTAAATAATTTTTTACTTTAGTGATTTTTAAAATATTCTATCTCTGTGTTTTTTATTACTTTTTAATTATATCAAAATCACGTTGAATAATTATTTCTTAATTAGACTTTAATATAACAAATTTTTCTTAATGAATTAGATATCTATGTCTGAATCAAATGGCAAAAAATTAGATGCAACTGGATTGTTTTGTCCTGAACCTGTATTTAGAACTAAAATTGAACTTGAAAGAATGCAAGTTGGTGAAATCATTAGTGTATCTGCCGATGATCCTGATGCTGAGGAAGATATATCGCGATGGGTTACAAGAAATGGCCATGAATTAATGAATTTGACTAAGGATGGATCTGTAACTACACTTCAAATAAAAAAATTGAAGTGATTTACTTATTCTAATGCCTTCTTTATTTTTGCATCATAAAATTTTCTGAAATTTAAATTCATATTTTTTTCATTTTCTAAACAATTGGCA
>Ga0257111_1000620_pt1 | contig 14528 bp, 14 predicted proteins | sample LP_taG_6_FD_191567 | JGI IMG/M metagenome (GOLD analysis project Ga0257111, IMG submission 191567) | Marine microbial communities from Northeast Subartic Pacific Ocean, Canada - LP_J_2015_P26_500m | ecosystem: Environmental > Aquatic > Marine > Oceanic | place: Canada: Northeast Subartic Pacific...
TTTAATTCCATATTTACCAATTAATAATTTTTCATTTGAATATTCAATTCCAGATTTTCCAACTTTTAGACCGGCCACAAGATTTTCTTTAATCTCTTCCATTCTTTCAATATCTTTTAAACTTGCCTCACCAACATATCCAACTACATGGACCACATTATTACCATACGGATAATATCTTGAAGAAGATACCACTGGTTTTACTCCTTCTAATTCATGTAAGTACAAATTTAATCTTGAAAATTCGCTCCATTCAAGATTGTTTGAAACAATCAATGTATCCCATGGTTTTAGTTTTTTTTTTGTTTTATAAATTTTTCTTATTTCATTATTACTAAGATTAATAATATTTCTAAGTCTAAATATAGTTTGGTCAAAATTTTTAATTTCATCTAATGATAAGTGAACTTGAAAAACACGATCATTATCAGCTAAAATTTTATTATAAAAATCAGTAATCAAACCTCTTTGAGGTGGAGTTTTCCATTCTCTTATTCTATTTTTATCAGATAAAATTTCATACTTTTCTCTATCTGAAATTTGCAACCTGTATAAACGATAAGTTATTCCGGCAAATAAAAAAAGTTTTGCCGCAGTTAAAATGAAAAGTCTTCTTGAAATAACTCTTCCTTTTTGAACGCTGCTTGCTCTAATTCGCATTTTCTTCTCTTAAATCAATTAAATTAATTTGATTAAATAATTTTGATAATACTGGATAAATTAAAAATGTAATAAATGAACTAAACATTAATGTTTCATATTTTATTGGATACTCAAATATTAATGTTAAAATCGTATAGTTCACAGAACTGACAATCAAAATTGCAACTAAAAAGAAAATCCAATCATATAACAAACTTGGCATTAATGTTTTGGTTCTTATAAATGCTGCAATAGCACACAATAATAAATAATTGATTGAAGAAATACCTATTGGAAAATTTTGAACAACGTCATTAATTATTCCAGCTAAAAATATTAGACCGTATCCTAATCTTTCAGGTTTTTTTAAAATCCAGAAAAAAATTACCGCTGAAATAAAATTAAAAGAAAAGTTATTTTCAAATAATAAAAAATTAAGGTCAAAACCTGTAAATGCTAAAAAAAACAATAATAACAATGGAAAGGTATGAATAAATTTTTTATATATTATTTTTATATTGCTCTTAGGCATAGCTATTTGTTTACTTTTACATATTTTAATTGGTTAAAATCTACAAAAAACTCTACAAATAAGTTTTCATCTTTTGCAAAGACTTTTCCGACTGGTATGGCTTCAGGTATAATGCCGTCTATTCCAGAAGTATATACAATATCGCCTTCTTTAATTTTTATTAGTTTGGGCAAATATTCAAGTTCAGCATAATTATTATTACCTTGTCCAGACAAGATTGCATTTGCTCCTGTCGGTTCTATAATTACTGGAATTTTACTATTTAAATCGCTGGCTAGAAGTATTCTTGAGGTTAAAAAATTAACATTAATTATTTTACCAACAAAATAAGATTTTTCTTTTATGACACCACCCAGTTTAATACCGTGTTTAAAACCTTTATTTATAATAATTGACTTTAGATATGGACCTTGTTGATCAAGCAAAACTTTTGCTAAAAGAAATTCTTCAGAATATATGTTTTTTTCGTCTATTAACTTTTTTAATCTTTTATTTTCCGATTTATAGAATTTATTTTCATTTTTTAAACTATCTATAGAATAATTTTTTTTTTTTAATTCTATATATTCTTCATACATCTGCAGATGGTCTTTAAAATAATAATAATTTTGTTTTATATAGACATAAGGTTCGGATATAAAAAAAGAACCTTTAAAAATTATATCTTTTGTAATTGATCTAAATTTATCAATAGGTCCTGATTTAAAATATTCTAAAGATAAAACTAAAACTGAAATAATTAATAGTGTAAATAAAGAAAATTTTTGACGTGTTCCTTTTTTTAAAAAAGCTGAACGAATAGCAATTATAAAATCATCTCTATCCGTGTCTGAAGCCATAGTATTCTAATACTCGGATAATACTTCAGAAAATATTTCTGGGTTGTCTAATGCTTTTCCTGTTCCAATAGCAACACATGATAATGGATCATCTGCAATATTAACTGGTAATCCTGTTTCCTTTGAAAATCTTTTATCTATATTTTTTAATAATGATCCGCCACCTGTCATTGTTAAACCCATGTCCACTAAGTCAGCTGACAATTCTGGAGGTGTATGCTCTAATGCTTTTTTAATTCCAGATACAATTTCCTTCAAAATAGGATTTAAAGCTTCCGAAGAATCTTCCTCTGAAATATTTACTTCTTTTGGAGTTCCAGATCTAATATCTCTACCTTTAACAGCATAGGTATTATTATTTGACGGTATTGCTGTTCCAATATCTTTTTTAATTTTTTCAGAAGTGCTATCTCCTATCATTAAGTTGTATTCTTCTCTCATATAATCTTTTAAAGCATTATCCATTGCATCTCCCGCAACTCTTAAGGACTCCGAATAAACCACTCCTCCTAAAGACATTACTGCTATCTCTGTTGTTCCACCTCCTATATCAATAACCATTGAACCAGTTGCTTCATTTATAGGTAATCCTGCGCCAATGGCTGCCGCTATTGGTTCTTCAATAAGTTGAACTCTTCTAGCTCCTGCTGCTAGAGCACTATCTTGAATGGCTTTTCTCTCAACTGGAGTTGATCCAGTTGGAACACATATTAAAATTCTTGGATTAGCCAAAGTTTTTTTATGAACTTTTTTAATAAAATGTTTGATCATTTCCTCGGTTACAATAAAATCAGCAATCACGCCGTCTCTTAATGGTCTAATTGCTTGAATATTTCCTGGTGTTCTACCGAGCATAGTTTTAGCTTCATCTCCAACTGCCAAAACTGACTTTTTTCCTTTATGATCAACAACAGCAACTACCGAAGGTTCATTAAGAACTACACCTTTTCCTTTTAATACCACCAAGGTATTTGCTGTTCCAAGATCTATTGCCATATCCTGACTCCAAAATTTCTTTAAAGTTCCTAAAATTGACATTTATTATATTCCTTTCATTTTTTTTGTTTCGTAATTTTGTTGTTGTTGTTCAGGAGCTGTTTTATCCCTTTTAATAATCATTTTATTTAATGCGTTTATATATGAATTTGCTGAAGCAACTAAAGTATCTGTATCAGACGCTTGACCCACTGTTGTTTTGCCATTTTCTTCTATTTTTACACTTACGGTAGCTTGAGCATCAGTTCCTTCAGTTACTGCATGTACTTGATAAAGTTGTAAATTCACATCATGCGGATAAAGTGTTTTTATACACTTAAATGTAGCATCAACTGGACCATCTCCTGTCTCGGATGCTTGTTTAACCTCGCCATAAACATCTAGTGTCATTTCAGCTCTTTGGGGCTCACCTGTGCCAGCAAAAACTTTTAATGATTTTAAATTTATTGCATTAACTTTATTATCAATAATTAAGCTGTCATCTACTAAAGCTATAATATCTTCATCATAAACATGTTTTTTCTTGTCGGCCAAGACTTTAAATTTTGCAAATGCATTGTTAACAATATCATCTGTCAAGTCTGGATAGCCCAAACTATTTAATTTATCTTTAAATGCATGCCTACCAGAATGTTTACCCATAACCAAAGAAGTTTGTTTTACGCCAACGCTTTCAGGGGTCATGATTTCATATGTTTGTCTATTCTTTAACATCCCATCTTGATGAATTCCTGCTTCATGTGCGAAAGCATTTTTTCCAACAATAGCTTTATTGTACTGAACAGGAAATCCTGTTGCATTTGAAACAATTTTTGATGCTTTGTTTAAAAGAGTTGTGTTAATTCCTGTTTCATACGGCATAAGGTCTGGCCTTGTTTTAATTGCCATAACAACTTCCTCAAGTGCTGCATTACCAGCTCTTTCACCTAAGCCATTTATCGTACATTCAACTTGTCTTGCTCCAGCTTGTACACCTGCTAAAGAATTTGCAACTGCTAAACCTAAATCATTATGACAATGAGTTGACAAAATTGCTTTGTCAATGTTTGGAACTTTATTTATTAATGTTTCTATAATGGTTGTGAATTCTGAAGGAATGGTATAGCCAACCGTATCGGGTATATTTATAGTTTTTGCACCACATTTAATTGCAAGTTCTACTGTCTTGCACATATAATCAATGTCAGTTCTTGTTCCATCTTCACAAGACCATTCAACATCGTCAGTATAATTTCTCGCATAAGTAACATGTTCTTTTATTGCTTCATAAACCTCTTCTGGAGATTTATTTAATTTATGTTTCATATGAAGTGGACTTGTCGAAATGAATGTATGAATTCTAAATCTTGGCGCATGTTTTAATGCTTCATAACATCTATCGATATCTTTTTTTGAATGTCTAGATAAACCTGCAGGAATAGAATTTTTTAATATTTTACTTACTTCTGTTACCGCTTCAAAATCACCTGGAGAAGCTATTGGAAAACCTGCTTCAATAATATCAATTCCAAGTTCATCAAATACTCTTGCGATTTGAATTTTTTCTTCCAAACTCATTGATGCGCCAGGTGATTGCTCGCCATCGCGCATAGTTGTATCAAAAATATAAACTCTGTTTTTATCTGACATAAAATTATTTTTAGCTCGAGCATAATACATGCTCACGCGCAGATTGCAAAATAAAATGGCTATTTTAGATCTAAATTAAAAAAAAATCTACTTCTTATCGCTATCAACTAATTTCTTTTTAGCTATCCAAGGCATCATGGCTCTTAAGCTTGCTCCTACTTTTTCAACTGGATGCTCTGCTAGTTTAGCCCTTGTTGCAAGGAAGTTTTTTTGACCATTTTTACATTCATCCATCCACTCTTTGGTAAACTTACCAGACTGAATATCATCTAAAACTTCTTTCATTCTTTTTTTAGTTTCTTCTCTATTAATTATTCTAGGACCTGATTGGTATTCTCCATATTCAGCTGTATTAGAAATAGAATAATTCATATTTGCAATTCCACCTTCATAGATTAGATCAACAATTAACTTAACTTCATGAACAGTTTCAAAATATGCCATTTCAGGTTCGTAACCTGCTTCAACTAAAGTTTCATAACCATTTTTAATTAATTCAACTAATCCACCACAAAGAACAGTTTGTTCACCAAATAAATCAGTTTCAACTTCATCTTTAAAAGTTGTTTCAATAATTCCTGATCTTCCACCGCCAACAGCCGAAGCATAAGACATTGCAAGCTCTCTGGCTTTTCCTGATCCATTTTGATGAACTGCAAATAAACAAGGAACTCCACCTCCTTTTTCGTATTCACTTCTAACTAAGTGCCCAGGACCTTTTGGCGCAACCATAAAAACATCTAGGTCTTTTCTTGCTTTAATTAAATCATAATGAATATTTAATCCATGCGCAAAAGCAATTGAAGTTCCTTCTTTAACTCTTTGTTCAATATGATTTTTATAGATAGTCGCTTGTAATTCATCTGGAGTTAAAATCATAACTATATCTGCCCACTCAGCAGCGTCAGATAAGTTCATAACTTTTAAACCTTTTGATTCAGCTTTTGCAGCACTAGACGATTCTTCTCTAAGTGCCACCACCACTTCTTTAACTCCACTATCTTTTAAATTTAATGCATGCGCATGTCCTTGGCTGCCATAACCAAAAATTGCAACTTTCTTCTCTTTAATTAAATTTACATCAGTGTCTTTTTCATAATACATTTTCATAGTTTATCTCCTTTTGATTATTTAAATACTTCAGCTCCTCTTGTCATGGCAACTGCTCCAGTTCTAGAAACACTTACTAGACCAAATTTTTTTAATTTATTTGTCATACTATCTATTTCTTTTCTAAGTGCCGTTATTTGGATAACATTAGATTTATTTGATTTATCCAACATTACAGCATCATATTTTTTACAAGCGTTAAAAGCTTTCTCTAATTTACTTTTATTGCCAACAATTTTAAATAAAGCCATTTCTTTAAAGATGACTTTTTTATCTTCTCTTTTGAAATCAGCAACTTTGTGTACAGGTACAAGTTTTTTTAATTGTAGTTTTATTTGATCAATTACCTGCGGCGTTCCTGTTGTTACAATAGTTATTCTTGAAATGTTTAATTTTTGATCAATTTCTGCAACTGCCAAGGACTCAATGTTGTATCCTCTTCCAGAAAAAAGACCTACAACTCTTGCCAACACCCCAGCTTCATTGTCCACCCAAACAACAATTATGTGAGTATCAGATTTTTGTTTTTTGCTTGCAAAACTATATGCTGATTTTGAATTTGTCATTAAACTAACGTTTTTCCTTTTCCGGTAATTTTCTTTTCTTTTTGGTCTTTTGGGCCTAATAACATCTGATTATGTGGTTTTCCTGATGGAATCATTGGAAAACAATTCTCTTCCTTGTCTACACGACAATCGAATATTACGGGTTGATCAGTATTCAGCATTTCAATAATTTTATCATCTAGTTCGTCGGGAGTTTTTGCTCTTAGCCCAACACAACCATAAGCTTCTGCTAATTTAACAAAATCTGGCAATGCGGCGGTATAACTTTCAGAATAATTTTTATCATGAAGTAATTCTTGCCATTGTCTCACCATCCCCATGTATTCATTATTCAAAATAAATATTTTAATAGGTAAACCATATTGAACTGCTGTCGACATTTCTTGCATAGTCATTAGTACAGACGCTTCTCCTGCAATATCAATTACTAGTTTATTTGGATGCGCAACCTGAACACCAACAGCAGCTGGTAAACCATATCCCATTGTACCTAGGCCACCCGATGTCATCCATCGATTTGGTTTATTAAATTTATAATGTTGTGCTGCCCACATTTGATGCTGCCCTACCTCAGTTGTGATGTAAGTGTCTTTGTCTTTAGTAAGTTCATATAATCTTTCAATAGCATATTGTGGTTTAATTGTTTCTTCACTACCAATATAGTCTAAAGATCTTTTTGATCGCCACTTTTGAATTTTTTCCCACCATTTAGAAGTTTTTTGTTTATTAGATTTAACAAAATTAGGTTTTTTCTTCTTTAAATTTTTTATAATTGCAGCAACTACTGTTTTAACATCACCAACAATTGCTAAATCTACTTTTACAATTTTATTAATTGACGATGGGTCAATATCGATATGTACTTTTTTTGACTTTGGAGAAAATTCATCAATTTTTCCTGTTATACGATCATCAAATCTTGCACCAATGTTTATCATTAAATCACATTCATACATTGCATTGTTAGCTTCATAAGTTCCATGCATACCAAGCATGCCTAAAAATTGATTATCATCCGCAGGATAAGAACCTAATCCATTTAGAGTAGTCGTAATTGGAAAACCAGTTGCATGAACAAGTTCTCTTAACAACTCACTTGCCTTAGGACCTGAATTAATTACTCCTCCCCCGGTATAAAAAATAGGTTTTGATGCTTTCCTTATTAGATTAACAAGTTCATCAATATCATTTTTAGAAAAATGATTATAGGATTTACCGTTAGATTTATTTATTTTTTTATAATTTTTGTAAGTTGTTTTTTGAAACTGAATATCTTTTGGAATATCAACCAAAACAGGTCCCGGTCTACCTGTAGTAGCAACCTCAAAAGCTCTATGAATAGTTTTTGCTAAATCTTTAATATCTTTTACTAGCCAATTATGTTTTGTACACGGTCGAGTAATTCCCGTGGTATCACATTCTTGAAATGCATCCGTTCCAATTAAATGAGTGGGCACTTGTCCCGCTATACAAACTAAAGGAACGGAATCCATATACGCATCTGTTAATGCGGTAACAACATTAGTTGCTCCTGGTCCCGATGTTACTAGTACTACTCCTGGTTTACCCGTTGATCTTGCATAACCTTCTGCAGCATGACCTGCGCCCTGTTCGTGTCTAACTAAAATGTGCTTGATGGATTTAAAATTTTTTAGCTCATCATATATTGGAAGGACTGCTCCACCAGGATAACCAAAAACATGCCTTGCACCCTGATCCTGAAGGCACTTAAATACAATTTCAGCTCCTGTATATAATTTTGACATTCGATCAATCTAGCTGAAGTTGTGCTCTTTGGTCAAGTTTTAGAGAGACTAAATTATATTTTTTTTAAAAATTTTTTTAGATCCTTTGGATTTATTTTTTGCCAATTCATCATTTGACCTCTGGCCCAAGTACTTTGTCTTTTGGCGTATTGTCTTGTTTTTACTGTAATTTTTTCCTTAACTTCACTCAAATCAGATTTTTTATTAAGAAAATCTCTAATTTCATTAATTCCAATCACTTTGTTTGAAGTTTTCTCCTTTCCTATCTTTAGCTTTAGAAATTTTTTAACTTCAGTAATAGCTCCTTGTTTGAGTATTTGATCAGTTCTTGCTGAAATTTTATCTAACAAATCTTGTCTTGGGAAATCAATATAAATTTTAATAAAATCGTCATCAGCAAATTTTGCTTTAGTATTTTTAAACCAGTCAACTAATGATTTTTTTGTATATGATTTAACTTCGTAAGCTCTAATAGATCTTTGAACATCTGTTGGATTAATTTTTTCATAAACTAGCGGATCCAATTTAATTAATTGCGTAAAAAAAAAATTTTGGCCTAGTTTTTTTTGAAGATTTCTTATTTTGTTTCTAAATTTAATTGGAATATTTGGGATTTTAACCAAACCATCTGTTAAAGCTTTAAAATATAAACCCGTACCTCCAACTAAAATAGGAATTTTTTTTCTTTTTTTAATTATAGCTATTTTTTCAATTACAAGCTTTAACCATTTTCCTGTTGAAAACTTTTTTTTAACACTTTGAAAACCATAAAGATGGTGTTTAATTTTTTGATATTCTTTTTTTGTTGGTCTTGCTGTTAAAATTCTTAATTCTTTATAAACTTGCATGCTGTCAGCATTGATGATTTCGCCTCTTATTTTTTTAGCAAGTTTTATTGCAAAATTTGATTTTCCCGATGCGGTTGGACCAGATATTAAAATTATTTTGGACTTAAGGTCCATTAATTTAATTTAACACCAATATATCTTCTTTGATTTTGGTTATTGTAAATTGCAATTAGCAAAGTTTTTTGTGAACTTCTTAATGTCATTTTAACAATATTATCAAGATCACCCATTGTGTTTATTTTTTTCTTCTGTGCCTCAACGATAATGTTATTTACTTCTAAATAATTAAGAGGACTGTCTTTTTCAATTTTAGTAATTACAACTCCTGTTGTTCCTTTTGGTAATTTTCTTTCTGTAACATCTTTTTTATCTAATAATCTGACAGTAATTTTTAATCCTTCTATTGTTTTTTCTTTTGGTTTTTGTGTAACTTTTCCTTGCGATTTAAAGTCAGAAGAAGTTTCTAGTCTACCAAGAACAATATCTTTTGTTAATTCTCTTTGATTTCTCCAGATTTTAATTTTTACTTTTTTTCCCACATTTGTTGCTGCAACAATTTTTGGCAATTCACTCATTTCATTTATGAGTTTTCCGTCAAATTCTAAAATTATATCACCCGGTTTAATTCCAGCGTCATCAGACGGACTACCATCTGCTACACTTGCGACTAAAGCGCCTCTTGGTTTGTCTAATTTTTCAACTTCTGCTATTTCTTTACTAACATATTGAATTCTAACTCCTAACCATCCTCTTTTAGTTTCACCAAACTCTAATAATTGATCAATAACTTTTTTTGCGTTGTTTGATGGAATAGAAAAGCCAATTCCAATTGATCCTGATGGACCTAATATTGCGGTGTTAATTCCAATAACATCACCGTCCATATTAAACAAGGGTCCTCCTGAATTACCTTGGTTAATTGATGCATCTGTTTGAATAAAATCTTCATATCTTGATAATCCAATACTTCGGTTTCTTGCGGAGATAATTCCTGAAGTAACTGTTCCTCCAAAGCCAAATGGATTTCCAATTGCTATAACCCAATCTCCAATTCTAGCTTTGTCAGAGTCGCCAAATTTTACTGGTTTAAATTTTTCATTTGTTTCCATTTTTAAAACAGCTATATCCATTCCAGGATCTGCTCCTAAAACTTTTGCTTTAAACTCTTTGTCGCCATTTACTCTTACAACAATATCTTCCGCACCTTGGATGACGTGATTATTAGTAATAACAATGCCTTTCTCACCAATAATAAATCCTGATCCTAGAGTGTTCGATTTTCTTTTTTGAGGTGTTCCAAATTCTTTAAACATATCCTCAAATGGAGACCCTGGAGGAAATTGAAAGGGAAAAGGATTGGCTTGTGTTGTTACTGTGGTTGTTGTTGAAATATTGACAACCGATGGCATTACTCTTGCTGCCAAATCTGCAAACGATGCAGGTACATCTTTAGTATTACCCGAAAATGGAATGCTCAAAGAAATAAATAAAACGAATATAAATTTAAAATACTTCTTCATCCTTTTAAGTACCAAATAATAATAAATCCTATTATTGCAAATACAAATCCGCCTGTTCTTAGCTGGCTGTCATTCACTTCATTTAGTTTTTGAAGCATACTTTTCATTTTTGATGGAAATAAGGCGTACAGAATTCCTTCAATAAATAAGAAAAGACCAAAAGCTATGATCAATTCTTTCATGATAATATTATTCGGTTTTAGGTTTTATATTTCCAAAAAATCTAAAAAATTCACTATCTGGAGAAAGTATTAAAGATGTTTCTCCACCAATTAGAGATCTTTCATAAGCTTGCATTGATCTATAGAAAACAAAAAATTCTGGGTCTTGACCGAAGGCATCAGCAAATATTTTATTTCTTTCACCGTCTCCTTCTCCTTTCATGATTTCTGATTTCTTTTGAGCATCTGCTAGAATTACTGTTACTTCCTTGTCGGCAGTAGCAGTTATAGTTACTGCCATCTCAGCACCTTTTGCTCTAAATTCTTTTGCTTCTCTTTCTCTTTCAGTCTGCATTCTTCTAAAAATAGCATTACTGTTAGCCTGTGGAAGGTCGGCTCTCTTAATTCTTACATCAACAATTTTAATTCCAAAATTTATAGCCTCGTTATTTACTCCTTCTTGAATTAAAGACATTTGTTTTGATCTATCTTCGGATAATAAAGTTTGTAATTCTTGTTGACCCAAAACGTTTCTTATTCTTGAATTTATAATTGTTGCAAGTCTTGATCTTGCAACTCTTTCATTACCAACTGAAATATAGAATTTTAATGGATCTACAATTTGAAATCTTGCAAATGCATCAACAATTAAACGTTTTTGGTCAGATGCAATTACTTCTTCAGGTGGTGTATCTAAATTTAAAATTCTTTTATCTAAAAATACAACGTTTTGAATAAATGGAATTTTAAAGTTTAAACCTGGTTGTGAAATAATTCTTTTTGGATCACCAAATTGTAAAACGATAGCTTGATTAACTTCTTTTACAATAAATACTGAAAAGAAAATCGTTGCAGCAATAGGAATTATTAGCAATAATAAAATTTTTCCAACTTTCATTAATTTGTACCTGTCTTTAATTCTTGTAATGGTAGATATGGAACCACTCCAGATCCTGCATTTTTATCAATTATTATTTTATTTATATCAGCCAATACTTTTTCCATTGTCTCTAAAAACATTCTTTCTTGGGTAACATATTTTGCTTTTGCATATTCGTTATAAATTGAAAGGAACCTGCTAGCTTCACCTTCTGCTTTTGCAACAACTTCTTTTTTATAAGCTTCTGCGGCTTGTAAAATTTTTTGAGCTTCTCCTCGAGCTCTTGGAATTACATCATTTGCATATGCCTCTGCTTCATTTTTAGATCTTTCCATGTCTGCTCTTGCAGCTTGAACATCTCTAAATGCATCAATTACTTGATCTGGTGGATCGGCTTTTTGTGTTTGTACTTGTGTAATTTGAATACCACTATTGTATTCATCTAAGATTTCTTGAATTATATCTTGTGTATCTGTTTCAATTAAAGATCTACCTTCTGTAAGTATCGCTTGAATTTTTGATCTTGCTATAACTTCTCTCATTGCGGTTTCAGCAGCAGCTTTTACTGTTCCTTGTGGATCTTGAATTCTAAATAAAAATTTTCCCGCATCTTTGATTACCCAGAAAACTGAAAAGTCGATATTTACAATATTTTCATCGCCAGTTAACATTAAACTTTCTTCTGGAACATCTCCAACTCCTCCAGCTGTAAAACCACTGTCTCTTTCTGATCTAAAACCTATATCTATTCTATTAACCTTTGTAACTTTTGGGGTTAATGCAGCTTCAATTGGATAAGGAAAATGATAGTTAAGTCCTGGTTGTGTAGTATTTACAAATTTTCCAAATCTTAAAACAACTCCTTGTTCATCAGGTAACACTCTATACAAACCACTTAACGCCCAAACAATTGCTAGAATAATTAAACCAAATAAAATTGGTTTTGATCCACCTTTGCCACCACCGGTAAATTTATTAATTGTGTTTTGAATTTTTTTAATAATTTCATCGATATCTGGTGGAGTAGGTCCTCTTCTAAATCCACCATTCCCTCCTCCCGGAGGACTTCCCCACGGGCTTTGATTTTTGAAATCGTTCATAAGACTTTCTATATAGTGTCTTTATGACTAAAAACAAGATAATGATAAATGCATGAATGACACAATAAAAGCAAAAACAGAACCAAAAAGCTTTAAAAAAAACCCTATTAAAGGAACAAAATTTACAATTGCAATTTCAAGTGCAAAAGGCGGAGTTGGCAAATCTACTTTTGCAACAAACCTTGCTTTGGCTCTTAAAAATATTGGATGTAAAGTTGGACTGCTTGACGCAGATATTTATGGTCCTTCATTACCAAAGTTGTTTTCGATAAATGAAAAACCGGAAAGCGATGGTCAAACTCTAAAACCAATAACCAAATACGACATTCAATGCATGTCGATTGGTTTTTTAACTGAAGAACAAACACCAATGATTTGGCGGGGGCCTATGGTTACAAGTGCAATTAAAACTTTTACTCAAAAAGTTGGGTGGAAAGATTTAGATTTTATTATAGTTGATATGCCTCCAGGAACGGGTGACACACAATTAACTTTTGCTCAAGAAATAAATATGGATGGTGTAATAATTATTTCAACTCCTCAAGAAATTGCTCTCCAAGATGTCAAACGTGGAATTAGAATGTTTGAAAAATTAAAAGTAAAAATTATAGGTTTAATTGACAACATGAGTCATTTCACTGGAGATGATGGAAAAAAATATGCAATTTTTGGAGAAGGGGGTGTTAAAAAAACAGCAGAAGAATTCGAAAAAGAATTTTTAGGAGAAATTCCAATTAATCCAGAAGTAGGTAAACAAGGAGACCTTGGAATTCCAATTGTAGAAAGCATGCCTGATCATCAAATTTCAAAAATATATTTAGAGTTTGCTGAAAAAATTAAATCAACTTATCTTTAAGATCAAAAGCTTCCATTAATTCATTCCATTCTCTTTTGGAAAGACCATATTGTTCCATGGATATTTCTTCGCCTTTAATAAGTTTTTGAATAACTGCTTTTCCTTTTGCTGAAACTTCAGTACCACCTACTCTATAATCCATGAATGCTTCATATGTTATTGGCACCCATTTTTTAACAGTATCCAACATAACGTCTGCATAAGCTCTGATTTCAAATTGAGCATGACTATCAGCACGAAGTCTTAAAAAATTCATTAAATTTAATAAATCTGTTTTCCAATACCACTGAGTATATGTATTTAAAGTTAAATTCATTCTTGCAAGTTCTCTTGCTAATCCAACTCCATCTTCATTAATTACTGAACCATCATATCTTTCATTCAACATTGTTTCGTAATTATTATAAGTTTGTTCTGCATCTCCTTTTAAAAGATCTAAAACTTTTTTTGCCTGATCTCCTTCAAGAACGTCTCCTCTTCCTTGTCGGTTGTTTTGTGATTGTGTCGCCAAATGTTCTGGCGCCGGTAAGTAAAACTCTTTATCAAGAATTGAATATCTTGCGGAGTATTCATTTACATTTGCTGTTCTATGTCTAATCCATTGTCTTGCAATAAATATAGGAAGTTTAACATGGTATTTTATTTCACACATTTCAAAAGGTGTACTATGCCAATGTCTCATTAAATACTTTATTAAACCTGAATCGGTTGAAACTTTTTTAGTACCTTTTCCGTACGAAACTCTTGCGGCTTGAACAATAGAGGTATCATCTCCCATGTAATCAACTACTCTTACAAAACCATGATCTAGTATAGGAATTGCCTCATAAAGTATTTTTTCTAATTCAGGCGCAGTAACTCTTTTTGTTTTATTCTCCTGGTTTTGTTGATCTTTTATTTCTTGAGCTTGTTCAGTGGTTAATTTCATGAATAATTTATTGAATCTATTTGATTTCGTTTTATATTAATAATGTTGGTTTTCCAACTATGACGATAAACGAATTTCGTAATAACCATTACGGACGTGGGGGCAGTACCCACCACCTCCACCATTTTCAACTTATGGGGGTGAATTAGGATCGA
>Ga0257111_1000621_pt1 | contig 14527 bp, 18 predicted proteins | sample LP_taG_6_FD_191567 | JGI IMG/M metagenome (GOLD analysis project Ga0257111, IMG submission 191567) | Marine microbial communities from Northeast Subartic Pacific Ocean, Canada - LP_J_2015_P26_500m | ecosystem: Environmental > Aquatic > Marine > Oceanic | place: Canada: Northeast Subartic Pacific...
ACGCTAAAGCTGATACGGAAACTATGGAGCTCAAACTCAGTGAAGCAGCCTTAAAAGAAATGCCTGGACTTACGAAGGGTCTTTTGTTTATTAAAGTAATTGCTGCCGTAGCACCACTAATGGGCTTATTAGGAACTGTGACTGGTATGATTAAAACATTCCAGGTTATCACTCTATACGGAGCAGGTGACCCAAAATTAATGGCAGGAGGAATATCTCAAGCATTAATGACGACAGTTCTGGGACTCTGTGTAGCCATTCCAATGGTCCTTTTACATACATTGGTTAGCGGGCAGAGTAGAAAGATTATCAATATTCTTCAATCTCAAAGCGCAGGTATTATTGCACAACATTCTGAACGAAATGCCTAATAATTTGAAGGGTTAATATGTTTTGGATTACTGATATATATGAAGCAATAACCGATTTCCTTTATCTTGGCGGACCTGTTTTAAGATGGATTGCTGTGACAATCTTTCTTATGTGGGTACTGATTATCGAAAGACTTATATTTTTTCGTAAAGAAATGCCTCCATTAATGAAATCAATAAAAGACAGCTGGGAGGTCAGGCAGGAAAGACGTTCCTGGAATGCCCACCAAATAAGAGAAGGCATGATCTCTAAGTTTTCAACGGCTGTTAATAATTCTATCCCAATGATACAAACGCTTGTTGCTTTATGCCCTTTACTGGGTTTATTAGGAACGGTTACTGGAATGATAAAGGTATTTGAAGTTATGGCTGTATCTGGTTCAGGCAATGTAAGGGCAATGGCAGCTGGTGTTTCACAAGCCACTGTTCCTACTATGGCTGGCATGGTAGGGGCATTATCCGGTGTGCTTCTTGTAACATTACTGACTAGAAGAGCAACTCGAGAAGTCGAATTTCTTGAAGACTCATTAACTATGGATCACTAAAAAAGGTATCTCTCATGCGTAAAATGAACCGAGGAATCAGCGCCGAAGAAGAAGAAAATGAGATTAATCTAACTCCTATGTTGGACGTTGTTTTTATAATGCTGATTTTTTTTATTGTAACTGCTTCTTTTATTAAGGAAGCTGGAATTGATGTAAATAGACCGGATGCCCCAACTTCAGAACGAGTTGAAGACGCTAATATATTGATAGCTATTAGCCCAAACGATGAAATATGGATTGATAGAAGACTGATAGATCCGAGAGCCGTAAGGGCAAATATAGAGCGACTGCATGCCGAAAACCCAAAGGGATCAGTTGTTATTCAGGCTGATAAAAAATCAACCAACGAAATGCTTGTTATAGTTATGGATGCAGCTAGACAGGCCGGCGTATTTAACGTTTCGATAGCTGCGAATAATAATTAGTTAATATCAAAAGTATCAAGATAGATTATTCCTGTAACTAATTTTTACAAAATAACTAAGGAGGTTAGAGTAAGTGATAGGACGATATGTTTTTTCAATTGTAGTTGGAACTTTCGTGACCTTAGGGCTGCTCTTTGTTATGCATTTGCTAATCGAATATGGGGAAGGCGCATTAACTGAGCCTAGAGCACGGCATCTACTAGAATTCGTTCGTATCAGGAGAAATGAGAATATCAATACCGAAGAAATTATGCCTGATAAACCTCAAAAACCACCTGAGGTTCCACCAGAAATACCACCACAGGATATGGATAATATTGACCCTAATGCTCCAACAATTAATATTCGACCACCATCTATTTCAAACAACCTCAGTATTGGCGGTCCTGGTACAATGAATATAGCAGAAGGCGATTATTTGCCAATCGTAAGAGTAGCCCCAATATATCCTGCAAGAGCTCTATCGAGAGGGTTAGAAGGATATGTAGATATGGGATTTACGGTAACTCCTGCAGGGACAGTAGAAGACCCCGTTATATTGTTTTCAACTAGCACGCTTTTTAACAGAGCGGCTTCCAGAGCAGTATTGAAGTTTAAGTATAAACCTCGCGTTGTCGATGGAATCCCTGTGCATGTGTATGACGTAAAAACAAGAATTACCTTCGTAATAGAAGATTAGTATTAGAATGTGTGTCTGATATAATTTTACTTAATAGTCATTAATGGAAAAAATAGAATGAGTATGCAATTTCTAAATTTGAAGACAATTTTTGTATTATTAGTAGCTTTAGTTTTAGCGCCTGGATCCTCGGTTAATGCGCAAGGGCTAATGAAAGCGCAAGAAAATGCATACGATAATGAAACAGAGCGACAGCGCCGCGACAAACAGAAAACTAGGACAGCCCAGGCCGTTACTAAAAAAGTTTACGACCGGATAATAAAAGCACAAGAAGCAGTTGATCTTGAGGACTATCCAGAGGCACTGCGTATTTTAAACAACCTTTATTCGACAAAAAAACTAACGGACTATGAGCAACAAAATGTACTCAATTATTTAGGTTTCGTTTATTACAGTATGGATGATATGACAAATGCAATGAATGCATATGAACGAATGCTGACTATCCCGACACTTGAGGAGCAGATAAAGAAAACGACTGTTTACACTCTTGCGCAATTAAATACCATGCAAGAAAATTATTCAAAAGCAATTAGATTGACAGAAGAGTTTTTTCGACTTGAAACGAATCCTGCAGCTGACCCTTATATTTTTTATGCGCAAATTCTTTATCAGATGGATCGATATTCAGATATGATTGAGCCAGTTGAAACTGCTATGGAAATATATGTTAGAAGGCAGACAGCTCGACGCCTTGCCACTAAAGTACAGGCAGAAAAGGTATTCAATGAAGCATCTGAGGAAGAAATAGCTGAAGCTCGATCAGCTCTCGCTGAAGCAAATAAATCGTATAACATAACACCTGTGCCTAAAGAAGACTGGTATGTCTTATTAAACTTTGCTTATTTCCAGCAAGAAGATTTTATAAAAGTAAGAGACATACAAAAAACTTTATTAGTGCACTGGCCGAAAAAACAATATTGGTTTTCTTTGGCTGGCGCATACACTGAATTAGGCGAAGATGAAAATCTTATCTATGCATATGATGCAGCACATACTCAAAAGCTTCTTGAAAAAGAATCAGAATTAGTAACAATGGCTCAGTTATATATGCAAGCAGAAGTACCATATAAAGCCGCAAAATTGCTAGATAAAGAAATTAAAGCAAACAGGGTAGAAAAAAGTGAAAAGAATTATCGCTTGATGTCACAAGCTTGGACATTAGCAGCAGAAGATGAAGAAGCAATCCCTGCACTTAAACAAGCTGCGCGATTATCTGAAGAGGGCGAACTAGATTTGCGATTAGGCAATGCTTATTTGAATATAGGTGAACACGATGAATGTGCTAAAGCTATCACTAATGGAATTAAAAAAGGTGGAATCAAAAGTCCAGATAATGCTCAAATATCATTGGGAATGTGCCTATATAATTTAAAAGAATACAAAAATGCAATTTCTGCATTTAAAAAAGCTTCAAAAACACGTCGATCAAGGCGAGTATCGAATCAATGGATCAGAGTAATAGAAAGTGATATTGAAAGAGAAAGGCAAATTAAGTTAGCTGAAGCAGCAGCTCAAAAACAGTTAAAAGATCTTGAAAAGCGTCGACTTCAATCAAAAAGAATATAAACTTTTTTAAAGAAAAATCTCTACTTCTTCAATTTCTACATAAACATAAGAACTAATTACATTGTTAATGTTTTTTAAACTTATATAAAAAGATTATTTTAAAAAGGAATTATAGCTGATGCCAAAGGTTATCTATATTACTAATAATGGAAACAAACATGAGGTAGATGTTGAGAATGGTTATACAGTCATGGAAGGTGCCATCAACAACGATATAAATGGTATTGTTGCTGAATGCGGCGGCGCATGCGCTTGCGCTACATGTCACTCTTATATTGACGACTCATATAAAGAAAAACTACCTGAAATGGATGATATGGAAGATAGTATGCTAGATGCAGCTTTTGAAAGAAAAGACAATAGTAGACTAACATGTCAAATTGAGATGAATGAAAATCTTGATGGACTGATTGTTTATGTTGGCAATAATGAGTACTAATTATTCATTCCGAGTTTATTATGAAAATTGAATGTGAAAAAACAATGCCAGAAGGAACATTTACTATTATGACTGAATCTGGTCCCGACCAAATTTCTACAGATGAATTATTTAAAAACAAGACCGTTGTGCTTGTTTGTGTTCCGGGAGCTTATACGCCTACTTGTTCAGTGCACCATTTGCCCGGGTACATAAAGAATACTGAACAATTCTTTTCCAAAGGGGTAGATACTATTGCTTTCATGGCAGTCAATGATATTTTTGTAATGAATGCCTGGGGCAATGATCAAGGCGCTAAAGATAAAGTAATGATGCTTTCTGATGGTAATGGAGAATATGTAGAGAAGTTAGGATTAGAAATGGATGGACGTGATTTTGGAATGGGAATTCGCGGGCAACGATTTGCAATTATTATAAAAAATGGAGTTGTTAAACATATCGCTGTTGAAGAACCAGGAGATTTTAATGTCACAAAAGCAACAAGAGTTTTAGAGTCAATTTAAATCAATTTAAAAATTAAGAATTAAGTAATTCATGTAACTCAGGTACTATTTTAAAAAGATCTCCCACAAGACCTATATCTGCAACTTCAAATATTGGCGCATCTTCGTCTTTATTAATCGCAACAATAGTTCCAGCATCTTTAATCCCAGTTATATGTTGAATTGCACCTGAAATTCCAATAGCGATATATAAATCAGGCGCAATAATTTTTCCAGTTTGACCGACTTGCATCTCATTCGGAACATAGCCTGCATCAACGGCCGCCCTTGACGCGCCAGTAGCCGCAGATATGACGTCAGCTAATTTATATATCATTTCAAAATTTTCTGAACTACCAACTGCTCTTCCTCCAGAAACTACTATATTAGCTGTTTGTAAGTCAGGTCTATCAGATGATCCAGATGAATGTTTTATGAAATGAGTATGATTTAGCGGTTGAATATTAGAGGTAAAGACTTCGATAGCGGCCTGATTATTTTCTTTTGCAGCTTTGTATGATGCTGTTCTAACAGTGGCAACAACAACATGATTCTTCGATGCTTCTACTGTTAATATTACGTTTCCAGCATATATTGGTCTTTGAAACTGATGAGAATTTAGTACTTTCATGATATCACTGATTTGGTTAACACCTAGTAAGGCCGCTATATGAGGCATTAAATCTTTACCAAAAGTTGTTGATGGACCTAAAATATGAGTGTATTCATTTGCAAATTTAAAAATCTGAGGTGCGATATTCACAGTTAATGGTTTATTGTATATTTCATGTTCAATAGCTATGACCTTCGTAACAGCATCAATGCTAGCAGCTTGCTTAGATAGGTTTGAGATATCACTAGCTAAAATTATTAGATGTATCTCTGAATTGGATATTTCAGACGCGCATGAAACACATTTTCGAGTACTAGGATTTAGTGAAGAACCATCATGTTCTGCAATTATTAGAACTTTCGACATTAGAGTAAACCTTTTTCTTTTAGGACGTAAATAAGTTCCTGTGAATCATTTACCATGATCCCTTTTTCTCTTTTTTCTGGCGGTTCAATATTGATGGTTTTCAAGGTATTTTTTACTTCAATTTTAAAGTCAGTAAAAGGAATTATTTCTAATGGCTTATTTTTGGCTTTCATAATATCTGGTAGTTTTACATATCTAGGTTCGTTCAATCGAAGATCAGTGGTAATAACAGCTGGAAGATCTATTTCAATTGTTTCGAGTCCTAGATCAACTTCTCGAGTTACCGTAGCTTTTTTTTCGTTCAATTCAATTTTTGAAGCAAAGGTTGCTTGAGGTCTACCCCATAAGGCGGCAAGCATTTGACCTGTTTGATTGTTATCATTATCAATTCCTTGCTTGCCTAACAATACTAATAGAGGATTTTCTCGCTCAACAATATTATAAAAAATTTTGCTTATTGTAAGTGGGTCTAGATCTGCGGATGTTTCGATAAGAATAGCTTTGTCCGCGCCCATTGCTAATCCAGTTCGCAATTGTTGCTGCGACTCTGATGGCCCAATAGATATTACGATTATTTCATTGATTAAACCTTTTTCTTTAATTCTTAAGGCTTCTTCGAGAGCAATCTCATCAAATGGATTGATGCTCATTTTGACACCTTCGGTCTCAACGCCTGAACCGTCGTTTTTTATACGAACTCTGACATTATAATCAACAACTCGTTTTAAACCGACTAGAACATTCTTCATGAATAACTCCATCAATATTTATAACTCATATTTTTGAAGATCTTGTATGATCTATTTTGAGAGTAGGATATTGTCCATGACTCAAGATATTAGTACAAGTATTGATTTTTGAAATGTAATTATAGGCTTCAATTATGAAAGATTTTGATTTGTTAATAGACATTGATGAACTTTTTACAAATTTAAAAAATCCTAACTTTAGGATTATTGATACTAGATTTTTGTTGTCAGACACAACATTAGGATATAAACAATATCAACTAAATCATCTTCCTAATGCTGTATACGCTCATCTTGATGATGATTTGTCTTCAAATGTAACCAATAAAACAGGAAGACATCCTTTGCCAAAAATAAATGCATTAATAGATAGAATTGAAGATTGGGGTATTTCAAATGAATCGCAAGTAATTATATATGACCAATCAAATGGGAGTATAGCATCTAGATTGTGGTGGATGTTTCGTTGGTTAGGTCATAACAAAGTAGCAATTTTAAATGGTGGTTTTAACAAATGGGTAAAAAATGAACATGATGTTACCAATGGAAAGAAGGGCGTCAGGAGAGGTATTTTTAGATATACAGAAAATAATTTAGACATTTTGAAAACAAAAGATATTGAAAAAAATTTAATTAGTAAATCTTTTGTACTTCTTGACGCAAGGGATAATGATAGATTTTTAGGTAAAAACGAACCGATTGATGATAAGGCTGGACATATACCTAACTCGATAAATCTACCATTCAATGAATTTCTTAATAAAAACGATACATGGAAGTCAATTAAAGAAATAAGAAAAATTTGGGATAATTTAGATATTTCGAATAATACATATGGTGTTATGTGTGGATCAGGAGTAACTGCTTGTCATCTTATCGTATCAGCGCTAATTGCGGGCATACCAGAACCAAGGCTATATGTGGGATCATGGAGCGAATGGATCATTGACCCAAGGCATTCAATCGAAAAAATAACTTAACAACAAAAATTGATATAAAATAATTTAAAAAGAATTACAGGCTACCTTCAAAACGAAATTCTCTTTGTCCTAATGCATTGGGAGTGCCTAAAAATTTAAGAATTTCTTTTATGTATAAATTAGTATTAGCTTTAGATGCTACTAGCCCTATTATGTAATATGTTCGATCTGGAGCAATACGCAATGAAGCATCAACATCTAATTCCCCATCTATACTTTTAATATCTCCATTTATTCCATTATTGTTTGTATTTATTGTAATAACATAATTACCAATGGGTGCTGAAGATAACCCTAATATTAAGAAATTATTTACTGAAATCGTTCCATTTACTTGACTTATGAAATCATCAGAAAATACTAAATTAGATAAATTAATATTTATGTCGCCATCGATACCTAATTCAGGGAAAAAAATTGGGACAATACCATTCTGTAGATTAGCTTTAGAATTACTTATTGAAAAATCACCATTAAAATTTCTCGAAATTCTCATTTTGATAGGGTTCTCAAGCAGTGAGAATGATGTATTTAAAGCGAACTGTCCTTCAAAGAGTTTTGAAATAAGGAATTCCCATTCTATATTTTTTATATATATTTTCCTTATTAATCCTTCTTGCGCGCTTCCTCGCCATAGCGTCCCTTTAGTCCCATAAAATTCTATACTATTTGGCAAAAACCATTCATTTGATACTTTGGCAGGTAAAAAAAATATAATTCCACAAATAAATGTAATAAATGAAATAAGAATGATTTTTTTGTAAAAAGATTTCAATACTCTAGTGTTAAGCTAGTATTCACAAATCCATATTCCTCATTCGAAGATTCTGAGAAATTTGCTGAGACGACTTTTAAATTATACATAGAATCTAATTCTTCTATCCATAAAATTAGATCATTAAATGAAGCTTCCTGTAATTCTACTCTTATATTGTCGCTTCCATTTGGCAAACTTCTTTGAAGCGATTGATAAAGATTGTATTCCCTTAATGATATATCAACAATGACAACTAATGACTGTTCGGGTTTATTTTGATTATTTATAGTTAACTGTGATTGAGCATCTAGTTGTTTCAAATAACTTATTTCAATAATCGAACTTTCCCAATCTTTTATACTTTTGTTTAATGAATCGCGATCCTTCATCATAGGGGAAAGTATTAGCATATACGTTGACGTAATGATCACAAATATACTGGCGAATACAATTAGTATTTTTTCACGGCTTTCTAATGAATCAAACCATATTCTCATCGCATTATTCTCTTTATTTGTATTCTGCTGTTAACTATTTCATTGACTTGATCGGTTGATTGGATAGATGATTCATAGTCACCAGATTTATTAATATTTTGTATAACAACATCTAACATCATAATATTTGGAGTCAAAAGTCTAATATCTAAAATTTCGTTCCTATAAGAAATCCCTTGAATTTGTATGTTATTTGTTTGTTCTAAAGAGCTGCTTAATTTCGTTAATAAATTTAAAAATAATCCAGATTCTTTATTTGAAACATTCCCTAGTTGTAAAGATCTAATTATTGATCGCGGATCTTTAATGTCTTTTGCATTTGGTGCAATGACTTGATATTCCTTAAGAAATATTGTTTTCAGATGTTCTACTTGATTGGATAGCTGTTTATTCTCCAATATAAAAAATATCATTACAACGATAGAGAGCAACACAGAAAGAAGTATTGAATGCTTCCAAAGTTTTAATAGGTGTCCATATTCTTTTGTAACTTTGAATTTACCTTGTAAGAGATTGATGCCAGGATTTGAAAGTAAATTTTTTATTTGAAACTGGAGAATGTCGTTATCAAGTGTTTTTACTTTTACATTTTTATATTTATTTTTTATATTAGCTATCGGATCAGAATATTGTTTACTCATTTTTTTTGACGAGAATATTTGGATATTTTCTGTTTTATAATTTAATTTCTCTTTTTTATTTTCATTGTCTAAGTGGTTAATGATTGAAGAGACCGCAATTTCAGGATCTAAATTATCAAATATTAATTCAATTGAATAACCATCGTTTATATGTATTTTACTGTTTTCTATCAATAGGCTAATAGTCCCAGTTTTTTTTGTTAAACATTGATTTTCTGCATACATTGCTATTGGATAAATTTTATTCTTATGGAGTTGATCTATCCAATTTTGAATTAATGGACGGTTGACAACAGCAATAGGTAAATAACCATTGCTCAAGCGTTTCCCAGAGGAAAAGTGAAGTAATTCTAAATCATCTGCCAATTGATCTTCCAATGCATATGGTATTGCTGTTAAGAGTTTTTTTCTTGATTTAATGGGTAAATCAACACTAGTTATAGAAACTTCAGTGCCTGGTACTATAACGGTAGTTTTACATTTTTTATATTCTTGAGGAATTTTGGATATTGAGCCTTTGGATTGCACTTCTATATTTAAAGTCGAAGAATTTATAGCAATCCATTCAATGTCTTGATCGATTTCTTTATTAATTTTTATAATAAGTGAGTCAATCATAACTAAATAGCACCAAAAGTACGTAGTATAGGGGCAACATCACCATTCAATCTTCGTTCAAAAATACTGTATAAAGTAACATTAACATTATCAATTCTGACTTGTAGTTTTAAACCAAAATAATTACTGGATAGAGATATATTATTTATATTTTCTAATGGAATTATAGATGTGAATGTATTTTCGATATCTCTAAAACCACCATTCATTCTTTCAATAACAAGAGATTTAGCATCGTCAGGTGTAATATTTTCACTAATTGATTGCATTATTATTTCATTTGCTGTGTTGACATTTATAGCGGTTTGTCGAGGTAATGCAGTGATGTATGGCGATAATTGATAAAATATTTCTTTGTTCATAGTATGTAGAGCGCTTAATTCACTTATACTTATTATTCTTTGACCACCATTAAGATATGGCGGATTATAATTTATATATACATTGTCTTCAGCGCCTTCTGGAAAACTCGGATATTGATCGTAATCTAACCAGTCAAGCGTTATCAATGCGATATTTTGATTTATACCAAGAACAGAAAGTAATCGCTGAAATTGGTTGAGCGATGATTGATTAACTTTACCATTTTCTGTTATTAAATTATTAATATTAAAGCGTCCTTGTAAATCTTCTATGTAACCACTAACCGTACCGCCTTCTACTGGTATGTACGGCATATTAGTGGCCCATATTTCATCCAAATGATCTGTTTCTGATAATAAAAGATCATTTTTTAAGATAGTGGCAACCCAACTTTCAGCACCGAGAGCAACTTGGATAGCTTGATTATGATTTATATGTGTCATTGTTCTTCTCAAAACCAGAGTATTATTCCAAGCAATATTCCCAGCTGTAATCCCAGCGAGCGCCACTATAATTAATGCCGAGATTAAGGCTATCCCGCGATTATCATTGGATGAATGGGATAGGACCTTCATGGCGATACTTCAAAAATTCTTCTAATTTCACCTTCTTGCATGAAATTTATTAATACCGTTATGCCAAGAGGTCTTTTTGTTATGGATAAGAATTTATCATCACTGAGAGGCGGCCATTGTTGAATCCATTCTCCATTTTCATTTAAAAATGTAAATGATATAGATTCAATTTCATCGATTAATATATCTTTTTGAAATTGATTGCCTAATGTTCTATCAAGGACATTCCAGTGAATTCTAATTAATTTATCATTTTCCATTTGATATGCAACTCTTTGTAAATTACTTCTAGATAGACCTAATGGATTTCCCCATCCACTACGGGTTAATTCCAATGCAAAACCAGATGCTGGGTTTGTTGTAATTGCTCCGTTATATCCTTCTCCTAATTCACTTCTAATTGGTCTTGGTGCGATTTGTATAAAATCTTGCTCAATTAATTTAATTGATCTTTGGATATTTCGTAATCTTTCATTTTTTTCATCAAGTATAAAAGAGCTTATTATTGATTGATTTAAAATGGCGTATGAGAATGCCGATAATATTGCAAATATTGTTATCGACACCAAAATTTCAATCAAAGTAAACCCAGATATTTTCATTGATCATCCTGAAAGCGAATTTTATTAATGTTCCATGCGTTATTAGCAGCTCCTCTTACTTTTGGCGCCCCAATAAACCCACTAACACTTTGAATAGAGTTATCTGATTCAAAGAGACCTACATCTACATCAACGCGATATAACCCTTCAATGCCAGTTTCTGACGTTGCGGCATCCCAGAACCATTCCGAATTTGCATAGAAAATTGTCCCATTTTTTGACCCTGTATCAGGAGATTCATTTTTTAAGCGAAGTTCAGTTATATAGTTTTGAGCTATCCAGCTCGCAAAAGTTCTTTGTTGCATTAAATTTGAAGTAGTTATCATTTGAGAGATAGCAGATATTATTGCTGACAAAGCAATGACTGTAACGCCTAGTGCAACCATAACTTCAATCAATGTAAATCCTTTATTAGATTCAGGGCTATGTTTTTTGATTTTGCTTTTCATATATTATTAAATTATTTCGTTATTAATTTCGAAAGACCCATCTGGTAATCCTTGGATCTTTAAATTTTTATTTTCAGGGTAACTGGAAATAATTATTTCAAAAGGGGAGCTGTATCCACTTGATAAAATCATTATATGTGGTGCATTTTGCGCTGGAGTAAACATATCAAAAGCTTCTCTTTTTACTTCTCTTTCCTCTGGGCTTGATAAGTTTATCTCTGTCCCTTCAATGAAAAGCTCAAATTCATAGTTTTTAGATAATTGATAAGAACCAAGAAGATTATCGTTTTGAATTTTATTCCATTGATTTAAAAAAGGCTCAAATTCTACAAAATGATAACCATGTAGCTCTAAATTTATCCCTAAATCTTTGCTTTGAATTACAGCTTCATCTTGAGCAATTTTTAATAGTGATATAATTCGTTGAGACTCTTTCCTTAAATCTTCATCATTTCGTAACAAGTCTATAGATAGAACTATGACTGAACTTATTATTCCTATTAGCGCTACAACAACAAGGATTTCTATTAATGTAAAACCATGCTCAATTGATTCTGAGTCACGGTTCTGGCTATGTCTTAGATTCATTGATTTAAATTAGTTGTATCCCAGTTACCAATGTCTTCATCCTCGCCATCGCCACCTGGTAAGCCATCTCTTCCAAGTGAATAAATGTCAATATCCCTATTGAGGCCTGGGTTTAAGTATAAGTACTCATTACCCCATGGATCTGTGGGTATTTTGTCTAAATAGCTTCCTTTCCAGTTTCTGATACTAGAGTCAGTTGGTCTTATTACCAGTGCATGCAGTCCCTGTTCTGTTGTTGGGTATCGAAAATTGTCTAAGCGATATAGTTTTAAAGCATTCTCTATACCTCTAATATTTTGTTTAGCTGCAGATATTTGAGCGTCTCCAATACGGCTAATAACATTTGGAGCAATAATAGCAGCCATTATCGCAAGAATAATCATTGCCACCATAATCTCAATAAGAGTAAATCCTTTTTCACGTTCTTTAAGGTTTAATGTGTTTTTGATTATCAATTTATGAGCCTGTATTTATTTATCTGTTAATGACCTAGTTTCTTATTTATGATCGAATATACCAAATTATTTTAAATATTGATGAAAAAATACATACTGTTCGTGCAAATAATAGTCAAAATTTGTCAAGAAATAATTTCGTTTACTACTTAAATTAATCATGCATTTCAAAAAGTAGATATAATTCATTTACTAATACTAATAATATATAACTTATGATTGCCATAATTTTTCCAGGACAAGGGTCACAGAAGTTGGGCATGCAGTCAGAACTCGCACGAGACTTCAAAGAAATTAAATTAACTTATCAAGAGGCCAGTAGGGTGCTTGGTTATGATTTGTGGAAGTTAGCTCAAGGTGGAACAAAAGAAAAACTCGATAAAACTGAAGTCACACAACCTTTAATGTTAACGGCAGGTGTGGCTGCATGGAGAGTATGGCGAAATCATACTGACAGGATTCCAAAATATATGGCCGGACATAGCCTCGGTGAATATACTGCTCTTGTTTGTTCTGAATCGCTTCAATTTAAAGAAACATTAAGACTTGTACAAAAACGCGCTCAACTTATGCAAGCAGCCATACCCGAAGATGATGGGTCTATGGCTGCAATTCTTGGATTAGACGATGATATATTAGTGCGTCTATGTGCCGATGAATCTAATGATGAACTAGTTGCTCCTGTAAATTTCAATTCACCAGGACAAATTGTTATAGCTGGAAATAAAAATGCGGTTCAACGAGTTATTGATAGATCAAAGAGTGCTGGCGCTAAAAGAGCTTTATTACTTGATGTTAGTGTTCCATCGCATTGCTTATTAATGAAACCAACGTCTGAACTACTGCTTAGGGAACTTCATAATATTTCTATTAACAAACCAACGATTAGTGTTGTAAATAACGCCAAAGTCGAGCAATATCAAACACCTGATCAAATTAAAGAAGGCCTTCAAAAGCAATTATATAGTCCTGTCCGATGGTCCGAGATAATTAATTATTTTATTTCAAAAGGGGTAACAGAGATAATCGAGTGTGGTCCTGGAAGAGTCCTTACTGGGCTATCAAAAAGAATTAATAAAAATATTTTAGCTACCTCCATGGATTCATCAGATATTATTAACCAGTATATTAAAGCAAAGTAAATATTTTAAAAATATGAACAATTCAAAAGGTATAAAAAAACTCAAAGGTAAAGTTGCTTTAGTAACTGGAGCATCTAGAGGAATAGGTTCTGATATAACTAAAGCTCTTATTGAAGCGGGCGCATATGTTATTGGGACTGCTACCACAAAGGAAGGTGCTGAAAAGATTTCATCGAATATGGGTTCGAATGGAAGGGGAATTAAACTAGATGTTTCTATCCAAGAATCTGTTGATGAATTATTTAATGATATTAATGATAATGAAGGCTCACCATCAATTATTATTAATAACGCAGGTATTACAAAAGATAGTATTTTAATGAAAATGAAGTCAAATGACTGGGATGAAGTAATCTCTACAAATCTTTCTGGTATTTATAGAATATGCAAATTGGGTATTCGTGCAATGATTAAATCTCGTTACGGAAGGATTGTAAATATTGCCTCAATAATTGGCCATATCGGTAATCCTGGGCAAACCAATTATGCCGCCGCCAAAGCTGGAATTATTGGATTTTCAAAATCATTAGCACGTGAAGTTGCCACAAGAAATATCACCGTGAACGTGGTTTCACCTGGATTCATTTTAACGGATATGACCAATGCACTACCAGATGCTCAA
>Ga0257111_1000626_pt1 | contig 14475 bp, 15 predicted proteins | sample LP_taG_6_FD_191567 | JGI IMG/M metagenome (GOLD analysis project Ga0257111, IMG submission 191567) | Marine microbial communities from Northeast Subartic Pacific Ocean, Canada - LP_J_2015_P26_500m | ecosystem: Environmental > Aquatic > Marine > Oceanic | place: Canada: Northeast Subartic Pacific...
GTCGCCGTTGATGGCGTTCATGGCTTCGGGGCGGTTGAGGGTGATGATCATCACCCGGTCCCGTCGTTCGACCAGGACCGCCGGCTGGGCCGCTTCGTCGCTCATCGTGGTGATCCGTTCCTACTTGGGGGGCATCCGGATGCCGCCGTCTACCCGGATGACCTCAGCGTTCATGTACGGGTTGGTGATGAGTTCGAGGACCATGAAGGCCAGTTCCTCGCCCGATCCCAGGCGCTTGGGGAACAGCACCGACTCGCCGAGGTGCGCCTTGAAAGCCTCGCTCTGTTCGCCCTCGCCGTAGATCGGGGTGTCGATGAGACCCGGGGCAATGGTGTTGACCCGTACGCCGACGGCGGCCAGGTCGCGGGCGATCGGAAGCGTCATGCCGACGATGCCGCCCTTGGAAGCCGAGTAGGCGGCCTGGCCGATCTGCCCGTCGAAAGCGGCCACCGAGGCCATGTTGACAATGGCCCCACGCTGGCCGTCGGCCAGAGGATCCGTCTTGGCCATGGCGGCGGCGGCCCTGCTGAGCACGTTGAACGAGCCGATCAGGTTCACCCGGATCACAAACTCGAAGTGCTTGAGTTCCATGGGCTCGTTGTCGCGGTTGATGGTGCGACCCGGATGGCCAAGACCTGCCGAGTTGACCAGTGCCCGTAGCGGGCCCATCTCGGCAGCGGCGGACACAGCGGTGTCGACATCCTCGATACTGGTCACGTCGCACTTCACGAAGAGGCCACCCACCTCGGAGGCAACGGTCTGGCCGCGCTCCTCGTTTAGGTCGGCAATGACGACGCGGCTGCCAGCGGCGGCCAGTTGGCGGGCGCTGGCTTCGCCGATGCCGGACGCCCCGCCGGTTACCAGCGATGAACTACCGGTCAGATCGATTCTGGACATGGAGAACTCCTGCTTCTGGGAAGGGTTGGGGAGGACTGGGGCGAACGGGGACGAGGGTGAAGGCCCGGGGCCGACTCAGCCGTTGGGCAGCAGCACGGTGCGGGCCTCAGCGCCGGCCTTGAGCCCATCAAAGGCGTCCTGTAGGCCATCGAGGCCGGCCGTGTGGGACACGAGCTCGTCGAGCTTGAAGCGGCCCTTGAGGTACAGGTCGGCGATCAGGCGGAAGTCCCGGCGCGGTTTGCCGCCGCCGGCCCGGATCCCCATGAGGTTCTTGTTCTGGTGGAGGGCTTGGAACGGGTAGGTCACGGTGGCGGTCAGGTCGGGTACGCCCACCGCGCAGACGTTCCCGCCGGCCTTGGCCATTGAGATGCAGTCGGCTAGCAACTTGGTGCTACCCACCACCTCGAAGGCGTGGTCGACGCCACCACCGCTGAGCTGCTGCACGGCGGCCACCGAGTCGAAGTCGTCCCCATCCACGAGGACGAAGTCGGTGGCCCCGAAGTCCAGTGCCAAGCGTTCCTTGGAAGCGACGCGGTCCATGGCGATTATCTGTGAGGCGCCGCTGAGGTGCGCGGCCTGGATCACGTTGAGGCCCACTCCGCCAGCGCCAATGATCACGCAGGTATCGCCGATACCGACCTTGGCCCTGTTGAACACGGCACCCGCACCGGTCATGACGCCGCAGCCGATGAGGGCGGCCGATGACATCGGCACCTCGGTCGGAATGGGCACGGCCTGGTTCTCGTGAACGATCGTCTCCTGGGCGAAGGCGCCCAGGTTGGCGAAACCCCAGAGGGCCTGGTCGCCCTCGGTGTGGGTGTGGCGCAGGCCACCGAATCCGCAGTTCCCGGGGTCGCCGCCCTCACACGTCGGGCAGTGGCCGCAGTTTCCGAAGGTGGATAGAACGACGTGGTCACCGACGGCGCAATAGGTGACAGCCGAGCCGATCTCTGCCACGACGCCGGCGGCCTCGTGTCCGGGGACCAGCGGGGTGGGCATGTAGTACTTGCCGTGGACGCAGCTCAGGTCGCTGCCGCACACGCCGGCTGCCATGATTTCGACACGCACCTGTCGGGATCCGAGGGCTGCTGCGTGCTCGAGGTCGTTGGATAGGCGGACGTGTTCTTCCCCGTCGCCCTCCTGGATTAGTCCCTGCATGATCTGTGCTCCGTTCGGACCCGTGATCGGTCGTCGACATCATCCCGCCCAGTCGACCCGAGGGCCAACGCGTGGTCTGTCGGGTAGTCAAAGCGGATGGACAAGTTGGTGCGTCAATTGTCACAAACGTGTGGTGACGCCGGCCTTCCGTGATTCAGGCTCGGGTCGGTTCCGGTTCAGGCGTCGAGTGATCCCCAGAATTCCACGAGTAGGTCTGCTGCTGCGGCGGGCTGTTCGCACATCCACCAGTGGCCCGCACCGTCCAGCGGGGCATGTCGTGCGCCGAGCTGGTCGGCCATCTCGGCGGCCCTACCGGCCGGCCCCACGTAGGGGTCCTCGGATGGGTCGAGGGCCAGCCCGGGAGGTAGGTCGGTGGCGGCCAGTTCTCGCCCCAGATCGCCGACGACGGGCTGAGCGCCCGAGCGGTACAGCGGCAGAATGCAGTCGGCCATGGTGTCGAGTGCGTCGGCCACGTCAGCCGCCGCGTGTTCGTTCATGCCGCTCACCGTCATCATGGTGACCCGCTCGGCCCGGGAGGCGGTACGCATCCCGTTGACCACCTCCTCGCCGACTTCGGGTGTCTGCCAGAGCTGCGCCATGTCGTGCCAGACGTAGTCCGGATGGATGAGGCCCAGGCAGTCACACGCCCACGAGCGGACCAGGTCGGAACGGACCGACAACAGGCCGAACACGTGCCCGGCGCCCCAGTCGTGGCCCACGATGTCAACCGTCCCCTCAGCTGCCAGGGCCTCGACCTCGGCGACCAGCCAGTTGCGGTACTCCTCGCGGGTGGCCCCCCAGCCGTCGGGAAGCGGCGCACCGAAGCCCGGCGGCGAGAGCAGGACAAGGTCACGTGCGTTCCCTTCGGTGGGCGGTCGGTCGGCCAGTTCGCCGACTAGGTCGGACCAGATGGCGTCGGTTTCGGGATTGCCGTGTACGAAGACGGTGGTCATGGGGACGGACTCGCTTCTGTGTATGGGGCTTGGGCCAGTAGCGGGAATGGGTCAGCCGCGTTCGGGGAGGTCGTATTCGGCCATGTAGTAGGGGGCGTCCTCGTCGAACACGGTAAGGGTCACCGGGTCTGCCACCAGACCCACCGGACGGACATCGGAACCGACGGTGTCGGAGGCGTCGTCGCCCAACTCCAGCCGGGCGGCCTCTATGACGTCCAGCAGGCGAGCCACCACGTCAGGATGCTCGTCGACCACGTCATCCCGTTCACCGACGTCGGCGTCCAGGTCGTACAGGCGGACCCGCTCGACGTTCCATTTGCGGACGTGGAGCTTCCATCGACCAACGCGCACGGCTTCGATGTTGCCGCCCAGAATATAGAAGAATGGGCGTTCGCCGGGTCCGTCGCCGCCCTTCAGCAGCGGCCCAAGGTTCTGTCCGTCCAACGTCCGGTCGCCGGGCACGTCGACACCGCACCAGTTGGCGATGGTCGGGTAGAGGTCCATCGCGTTGGCCACGTCGTGCACCACCTGCCCGGCGGGAACCCGGCCGGGCCACCGCACGATGCACGGCACCCGCTGGCCGCCCTCCCACGTGGTGCCCTTGGACGCCCGGAGCGGGCCGTTGCTGCCGCCGCCATCACGGGTCAGCGCCCCGTTGTCGCTGGTGAACACCACGACGGTGTCGTCGTCCAGACCCAGGTCGTGCAGTTCGCGCAGGAGTACGTCGGTCGACCAGTCAATGCATCGCACCGCCGCCCCGTAGCGACCGTTGCGTGACTCGCGTACGAACCGGGTCTGCACGTAGATGGGCAGGTGCACGTAGAGGTGGGCCAGATACAGGAAGAAGGGTCGATCCCTGTTGTCCCGGAGAAACTGGACGGCGTCGGTGACGTACCGCTCGGTCAGCGCCGCCTGGTCGGGCTGCTCGGCAACCACGTCCTCGTCGAGCATGAGCGGCAGCGGCGGGCGTGGCTGGAGCATCGGGGCGTCGTCGGGCAACGGCGTACCGAGCGATTCCATGACCTTCCGGTAGGGGAGACCCTCCTGAGGGAAGGCCTGACGACCCATGTCGTTGCTGTACGGCAGGCCGAACCAGCCGTCAAAGCCGTGTCGCGTGGGCAGGAACTCGGGTTGGTCGCCACAGTGCCACTTGCCAATGATCCGGGTGGCGTACCCGTCGTCCTGGAGTAGGCGGGCAATGGTGATCTCGTCGGGATGCAGTCCCTGGGCCTGGCCCGGGAAGAGCACCGGGGCATTGTCGATGCTGCGGCCACCGAACCCGACCCGTAGGGGGTAGCTGCCGGTGAGCATGGCGGCCCGTGACGGCGAACAGACCGGCGACGCCATGTAGAAGTCGGTGAAACGGACACCCTCGTCAGCCATGCGATCCAACGCCGGGGTGTCGTGCTGGGTCGACCCGTAGCACGACAGGTCGCCGTAGCCGAGGTCGTCGCAGTTGATGAGGATGACGTTTGGTCGTCGGGTCATGGGGCTGCCTCCACGACGATCATCGTGGTCGGAACGGCTGCCTGCCGAATCGGCGACCCAGATCGCTAGTCGGAATCGAGATCCGAATCGAAGGCGGGAGGGGCGCCACCGCTACGGTCCACCCATGAGCGAAACAGACGGCGCGAACCAGGGAACCAGCCAACGCGTGGAGATGGAGTGGGAGACTCCGTCGCACGCCGAGATCATCGAGATCTCCAAGGGGCACGTGGCCGGTCTCGAGATGACCGATGACGATGCCGTGTGGTGTGTGGCCGGCATGCACCACGTGCTGCTGCACACCATCGGGCGGAAGTCGGGCAAGGATCACAAAGTAGCCCTGCCGTTCTGGCGCGACGCCGACGGGCACCGGATCGTGGTCGGGTCGTTCGCCGGGGCCACGAAGGACCCGTCGTGGGTGCTGAACCTGCGGGACCGTGATGCCAACCCCCGGGTGAAGGTCCGGGTCCAGAACGGGATGTTCTGGTCCGAGCACCAGGTCCTGGATGCCGGCGATGAACGCGACGCCCTGTGGGCGTCCATGCTCGCCGACAGGGCGTGGTACGCCGACTACCAGGCCAAGACCGAGCGGACGATTCCGCTGGTGCGCCTTGCCGAGACGGAAGCCATCACCGACTGATCTGAATCGGTTTGTCAGGCCAGGCGGCCGATGGACACTCGAAGGGGTGACTCGTCGGGTTCGGAGCCTTCGGGATCGAAGAACGGGCGCGTGCCCTGCACGGTGACTCGATGGCCGGATCGTTCGTGGGGCCAGTAGTCCCAGATGGCGAAGTGCTGGACCCGCCGGTTATCCCACAGCAGCACGTCGTACGGCTGCCAACGGTGACGGACCTGAAACTCGGGTCGGGTGCAGTGCTTGTGGAGCTCGGTCAGCAACTCGTCGCTCTCGGCGCTGTCCATGCCGTCGATGGCCACCGTGAACGACGGGTTCACGAAGAGGCTGCGGCGGCCCGTCTCGGGATGGGTCCGGACCACCGGATGGACGGCTGAGGGCGTGGCGATGGCCTCTTCCCCAGCACTCCGGTCGGGGTAACGCCCCGGGTACACATGGGCTGAGGCGTGGATGGCCGACAGGCCGCACAACCGCTCTCTGGTGTTGGCTGGCAAGGTGGCGTAGGCGGCCTCCATGTCGGCGAACAGGGTGTCACCGCCCCCGCAGTTGGGCAGCAGTTGCAGCTGGAGCATGGTGGCCGATGGAGGCTCCTCGTCGCACGAGACGTCCGAGTGCCATCCGTTGCCGTTGGAAATTGAGGAGTCCCTGTGGGTCCGGATTACGAACACCGCGGCGTTCTCGTGCTCGGCCGGGGCGGCTGGGTGGGTGTGGAGTGGTCCGATACGTCGGGCGAACTCGACCTGGGCGTCGGCCGTCAGGGGCGACTGGCCCCGGAAGGCCACCACGCCGTGCTCCAGCCACGCCCGGTGCACCAGTGTGAACGTCTTGTCGTCGATTCCGGATGCCAGGTCCACGCCGTGGATCTCGGCGCCGAAGACTGGCGAGGTGGGAACGATCCGGAGACCACCGGGGACGCTGGTCACCGAATCAGGGGCGGCCGGCGGCCGGATGTTCGACGCGAGTGGTCCAGATGGCGCCACCGCCCACGCCGACGGTGTCTTCGGCCCGTGCCCCGGGAGCGGTCACGCAGTGCAGGGTGCGACCGTCGCCTCCTCCCAGCATGCAGGCGTACGCCTTTTGGGGCCGTTCCAGGTCCGGCATGGCCACCCGGTCGGTCACTTCGCCACCCTCTACAACACGGACCACTCCACCTCGGCCGGCATCGGCAATCCAGATGCCACCCGCTGCATCTAGGCAGCAGCCGTCGGGATAGATACCCGGCGTTTCGGCCCATATCCGGCGCTCGCCGAGAAGGCCGTCATCGAGGATCTCGAAGGCGGTCATACGCGAGGCGAACGTCTCGCCGACGATGAGTGTTGAGCCATCCGGGGTGATGACTGACCCGTTGGGAAAGGCGAGGTCGCTCGGACCGGCAATGACCGAACCATCAGGACGAACGATGGCCAACGTGGCTGACACCGGGTTGGACCGGTCGCCTTCGATGTCGTAGCCGAAATTCCCGACGTAGGCCGTCCCGTCAGCAGCCACCACCATGTCATTGCAGTGCCACGTGGCGAGGTCCGAAAGGTCGGCATGCACACTGATCTCACCGTCGCGGACCCGCCAGACCTGGCGGGCCAGCATGGCCACCACCAGCAGGTCGTTGTCCGGTAGCCACCCGAGCCCCGATGGTCGCTCCTGGCCCATGTCGACCATGGCCTCACGGGCCCCGTCGGCGGACATCGCGTAGATCCGGTGCTGGTGGAAGTCGCTGTACCAGAGCCGCCCCTCGTGCCAACGCGGGCCTTCACCGAAGTCCAGGCCATCAACCAACAGGGTGGGTTCGTGCATCGGAGCCTCCGTCCGAGGGGACGTCTGGAATCTAGGTTCACAGGCCATCCAGACTTGAGGCGGGCGACCCCGTCGGAACCTCAATCAGAATCCGAGTCGCCGTTTGTCAACGTCGGAGAGCCGACCGATCACCTCGTCGACGTCGTCACGGGAAACGATGGTCTCGTCGTGTTCGATGACCGATCCACGGTGGAGCCCGGCCTCCTCCCAGTCGCGCAACCGCTGGCCGCGCCCCTCGGTGTTCTGGGAGAACGCGCCGCGGACAGAGATGGTCAGTGGGCCGACGTCAACCACCACCGCAGGCCGCCTCTTGGCCTCTGATTCTTCATCTTGCGCCCCGGCACGGTGGCTGTACCGGACTAGGGCGATGACGACGGCGCCCGGCTCAAGGTCGCGCTCCGTCGGCACTTCGAACGGTTCACCGTTCACCAGGAGGGTCGGCGCATCACCTGACTGGTCACCTGAGCGGTCGCCGATAGCCACGATGATGGGCCCGCCGTGGCGGTGGTCGACCCGGGCGGTGACCACGGTTCCCGCTGTCCAGTCGGGATCGGCCAGCCCGGCAGGGACCTCGTGGTAGCCCTCGGTTCCGTCGTGGTGGCGCCAGTGCCAGAGGCCCCCGGGGTCGGGCCCGGATACCACGATCTTGGTTGGCCTGACTCCCATGTGCTTAGTGTCCCACCCCTCCGCGGCTTCGCGCCGCCGGCCAGGAACGGGTCTACCGGGAGGCAGCCCGTAGCCTGCCGGCCTTATGGGGTTCCGGTCACTCTCGCCGTACGTGTGGCCTATCTACGGCCCGTGGATGGCGTCCAGCCTGGGCATGAGCATCCTGCTGGTCGCCCTACCCATCGTCCTAGTGGGAGACGGTCACGGCTACACGGTGGCCGCACTGGTGGCGGGGGCTGGGGGAGCGGGCGCAGCGCTGGCCGCCCTTCCTGTGGGCTGGTGTACCGACCGTTGGGGCCCGGCCCGGGTGGGCGCCGGATCTCTGATGGCCATGATCGCCGCGTCGATTCTGATGGCCGCCGTGGTCCGACCCGTCTCGCTCGGTCTGGGGCATCTCGTGTTCGGCGGTGGCTCGCTCGGCGTGATGCTGTCGCGTCAGTCCGACCTGACCCGGCGAATTCCGGCCACCCTGCGTGGACGGGCCATGTCCCTCATGGGTGGGTCGATGCGGTTCTCGGTTCTGCTGGGTACGGCGGTCGGTGGGGTGCTGGTCGACGTGGCCGGTGCCCGATGGACGTTCCTCGTCGCCGGCGTCGTCGCCGCCATCGGTCTGCCTGCGGTGCTTCCGGGCGTCCGGAATCCCGACTGGGAGGTAGCCCCGGTCGGGGTGAAGGGCCCCCGTATGGCCCGAGTGATCCGGGCCAACCGAAGGCACCTGTTGCACGCCGGGCTGTTCGGAATGTCATCGATGACCACTCGGGAGGGTCGCATGGTGCTCCTACCCCTCGTAGGGGTGGCTCTGGACCTGCGGCCGGCCTCCATAGGCGTGTTGGTGGCGTCGGGCTATGCCGCCGACCTCCTCCTCTTTCCCGTCTCGGGGGCGATCATGGATCGGGTCGGCCGACTGGCCGCCATGGTGCCCGCCTACGGCCTCCTGGCCGTGGGCCTGTTGTGCCTGCTTGCTGCAGATTCGGCCACCGGCGTCCTGTTGGCCGGACTGGTCATGGGCCTCGGTAACGGCCTGAGCGCGGGATCACTGTTCACGCTCAGTAGTGACCTGGCTCCGGAGGAGGGAACGGGCTCGTTTCTTTCGGCGGCCTCCATGCTGACCGATGTCGGGAGGGTGATCGGACCTCTACTCGTCGGCCTGACGGCCGATCGATGGGGGTTGGATGCTGCCGCGGTGGCCCTTGCCGTTGCCATGGTGTTGGGCCTGATCTGGTTGGTCGCCATCGTCGGCGAGACCGGCGACAGGACGGGGGACCGCCCGTGACAGGATCACTCCGATGACCGGCGGACACGGACGGATCCTCCTTGCGGGAGACAAACGCCTACAAGGAACTGGCAGGATTCGACCTGCTCACGCAGCAGGGTCTGGCCGACGGTCCTCCCGCATAGGCCTGGCCAGACACTGATCCGACGACCCGACACAATCGACCGAACAATCCAAGGGAGGCACCACGTGCACTTCGTCATTCATGCCCTCGACCGAGCCGGCGCCGGTGACCTGCGGGTCCGGACCCGTTCCGAGCACCTCAACTACGTCACCCGGTTCGATCTCACCTTCGGTGGGCCGATGTTCGACGATGACGGAAAGATGTGCGGATCGCTCATCGTGGTGCAGGTCGAGGACCGGGTGGCCGCCGAGGCATTCGCCGCCGGCGACCCCTACGCCAAGGCAGGGCTATTCGAGCAGGTCACCATCACCGCTATGAAGCCCGTCCTGGGGAACTGAGTCTTCCGCCGACCCTCGTCGGGTATTGAGTGGTCGAGGAGTGGGCTAGTTCATCGGTGCGCCGGGTCAGTCCAGGCTGGCCAGGAACTCCAGCAGGGCCGGGTTGACGACCTCGGGTTTCTCGAGGTTGGCGCTGTGTCCGGCGCCCGGCACGACCACGAACGTCGATGGCCCACCTAGTCCCCCGGCGAGCTCCCGACCCTGCGCGATGTCGATGCCCATGTCGACGTCGCCGTGGAACGTGATGCTGGGACACGTGATCTCGCCGATTCGATCCACGATGGAGTCCCGCTCGAACAGGCACTCCTTGGCGGCGGCCCACTGGGTGAGCGGCTTGGCCGTCCACTTGCCACGCCAGTAGCGGGCGTCGTCGAAGTCCGGACCGAAGAGCGCCATTTGGAGGGCGTCGCCCATCTCACCGCTCAGGCCCAGGGCCAGCGCGCCATCAAACAGGGCCTGGAAGCCCGCCCGGCCCTCTTCGGAGAAGACTCCGGCCTCGGTGTCGACCAGCACTAGGGCACGAACTCGCTCGGGGGCGGTCAGGGCGGCCCGCAGAGACAGGAAGCCACCCTGGGACATGCCGGCCAGCACGGCCTGAGCAATGCCCAGATGGTCCATGAGGCCCAGCACGTCGGCGGCCAGATCCCAGTAGTCGAACGGTTCGGTGAACGTCGTCTGGCCCCAGCCCCGCTCGTCGTGGGCGATGACCCGCCAGCCGGCTTCAGCCAGGGGGGTGATCTGGTGCTCCCACATCTCGTGGCCCATGGTGAAGCCATGGCTCAGGATTATGGCCGGCGAGTCCGGTTCACCCGAGTCCTGATAGTGGATGTTCTGGCCGTTGACCGTAGCGAATGGCATGGATGCTCCCGTGCTGTCCTAATCGGTTCGCCGGCCGCGCCGCCGAATCACGTGTCCGCCGACCGTAGTCACCGGGCCGACACGGGCATTCAGTGGCCCTAGATTCGAGAGATGGATTCCCTACTGGCTTCCGCCGTATTCGGTGACATCGAACTGGCCAACCGGGTCGTCATGGCCCCCATGACCCGCTCGCGGGCCACCGTCGACGGCGACGCCACTGACCTGATGGCCGCCCATTACGGCGCCCGGGCCACCGCTGGTCTGATCGTCACCGAGGGGATTGCTCCCAGTGAGGTGGGCAAGGGCTACTGCCGGACCCCGGTGCTTGACGGTTCGCATCGCCTCGACGGGTGGCGTCGGGTCGCCGACGCCGTCCACGCCGGGGGCGGCCGGATCGTGGCCCAGGCCATGCACTGTGGCCGGGTGGCCCATGCGGCCAACAAGGCACCGGGCGTCGAAACGGTAGCGCCGTCGGCCGTTCAGGCGGCTGGGGCCATGTACACCGATGCCGAGGGCATGCAGCCCTTTGATGAGCCCCGGGCGCTGACCGTCGACGAGGTGCGTGCCATTGTCGATGAGTACCGCCGGTTCGCTGCGCTGTCCATGGAGGCCGGGTTCGACGGGGTGGAGGTGCACGCCACTAGCGGCTATCTGCCGGCCCAGTTTCTGTGCACGGGCACCAACCGCCGGACCGATGCCTATGGCGGATCACTCGAAGGACGGATCCGATTCCCGGTTGACATCCTCGAGGCGGTGGCCGGAGAGATCGGTGCGGGACGAACTGGTCTACGAATCTGTCCGGGGAACCCGTTCAACGACCTAGTGGATGACCGTCCCGAGGATGTCGAGGAGACATTCCGGGCGTTTCTGATGGCACTCCGGTCAGTCGGTCTGTCCTGGTTGCACGTGATCCGCCGACACGAGGGACACCTTGACAACCTGGCGTTGGCTCGGGAGCTACACGACGGAGCACTAATCGCCAACGACTCCTACGACGGTCCGTCGGCCGATGCGGCGATCGCCTCGGGGAAGTGTGACGCCGTGTCGTTTGGCCGCCATTTCCTGGCCACCCCGGACCTGGTGGCCCGCTTCGCTGCCGGTGACCAGCCGGAGCCGTTCGATCACCGGACGCTCTATACGGCTGGCCCTGTCGGGTACACGGAGCTTTCCGGCTGATTTGGAGGCAAGCGCAAGTCAAGAGAGCAATCTTGCTGCCAAGGTAAATACTTTCTAGGGTGTGCGCATGAACACAGCGACCCTCGGGCTTCTCTTGACCCGTCTCGGGCGTCTTAACGAGCAGTTCCTGGCCGACCACCACCGTCGCCACGACACCACGGCCGCTGAGGCTGCCGTGCTACTCATGCTGGCCAACACAGCCGATGAGGCGGTCAGCCCGACGGTCATCGCCGACTGGATCGTCCAGACCTCCGGTGGCCTCACGGCCACCCTCAAACGCCTCGAGGACCGAGGCTGGATCGAGCGACGTCCCGACCCCGCCGACGGCAGAGGACGTCTGGTGACCCTTACCGACGCCGGACGGGACGCAAACGACGCAGTGTTCGCCGACCTAGTTGACCGCTACCGCCTGGTGTTCGTCGACGTTGACACCGACGCCGGTCTGGGCGCCGTTCGCGATCTCATGCGCGGCTTCGAACGCCTGACCGGTGCTACCTCCAGCGCCTGGTGGACCCACCGGGCCGACGTATCCCTCGCCACGACCCCCGGGAGCTCCCGATGACCGACATCGACACCGATGTTCTGAACCTCCGACCCGTCTCAGGCCGCATCGGCGTCGAGGTGGTCGACGCCGACTTGAACTCGTTGGTCGAGAACGAGGCCGCCCGGGCTGACCTGCATCGGGCACTACTGGACCACCACGTGGTGGTCCTCCGGGGTCTGCACCCGACTCCGGAACAGCACATCGCCATCGCCTCGACGTTTGGTGACCCGATCGTCCCCGAGACCCATCTGCCCACGCATCCTGACCACCCTTTGGTCTGCCGATTCGACAGTGCCGTGGGCTACAAGGCTGACAAGTGGCATACCGACGGCACATTCCGTGACGTCATCCCCAGCGTGGCCGTGCTCACCATGCGTACTTCGCCGGCTACAGGTGGAGACACCGTGTGGGCCAACTGCTGTGCGGCCTACGAGGACCTCTCCAACGGCATGAAGCGCCTTCTCGATGGGCGCAAGGCCCTGCACGACCAGGGTCCCGACGCCAAGGCCGTCCATCCGGTGGTGGTGGCCCACCCCGATACCGATCTGCCGATCCTGTTCGTCAACGACATATTCACGCGGGGGATCATGAACCTGCCTCCCGAGGAGAGCGACGCAATCCTGCCGTTTCTGATCCGTCACATAAGCCGTCCCGAGTTCACCTACCGACATAGTTGGTCCGAGGGTGACGTGGTGGTCTGGGACAACCGCAGCACCCAGCACTACGCCCTGTTCGACTTCTCGGGCCAGCGGGTCGTCGAGCGGGTCCATGTGTCCGGTGGCGCCATGGATGCTCACCGACTCGAACCCGACGAACGCGACCGCGTGTCGGCGACCGAGGGTCCCTGGTGAGCGTCGGTTACCACAACCCGTACCTGGCGGACAGCGAGAACCCGATCGCCCACGGACGCTGCGATCAGCAGGACTGCACAGAACTGGCCGCGGCGTTGCCTCCGGAAAGACCCGACGGTGAGTCTGATGGAGAGATCCTGACCGAGACCGACCACCAGTTCACCTGGCTGGGGCCGGGCCACTTCGGGGGTCTGATCTCAGGCCTGTACCCCGACGGGAAGCGCACCATCTGGAGCAACGGACGCGAGTGCATTGCCAAACTCGACCACGACACACTCGAGGTGTTGGCTCGGTTCGACCTCTCCCATGAAAGGCCCGACGAGCCATCCAGCACGCAGGCCGACTGGGAGGCCGCGGTGGCCGGCCTCGATGCTGACATTGACGGAGAAGCCGATGCCCCGATCGTCCACGCTGCCGATCTGGCCTCACGGTTCATGACCGGCCTTGACGGCATCTACGCCTTACTGGACAACGAGCACACCCTCTTCCTAGGTCGCAAGACTGGAGCGGTGGCCTACGTCGAGACAGACCCAACCGACCGCATGTCCCCGCTGGTCGAGAAGGCCCGTTGGGACAAGCCGCCGGAGGTCGAGGGATTCTTCGTGGGAATCAATATGACCCCAGACGGTCGCCTCGTGCTGTCGACCGACCATGGGTGGCTGGTCAGCCTGGCCCGGGACTTCTCAGACCACGTGGCCGTTCATATCCCCGGTGCCGCGGAGCACGCCGCCGAGCACTGCGCCCGCATGGAGGCCGAACGGGGCAATACCGGCTACGGCTGGGTCCGTACCAGCCTCTGCTGCGATGACGCCGGCGGGGTCTACGTGAGTTCGGTCGACCACTCCCACAAGGTGATCTGGACCGGCGAACGGTTCTCCTTCGACGAGGCTGACGGGGCATGGAGCGCCGAGTATCGCAACGGCACCGGTCGCGGCTCAGGGACTACGCCGTCGCTCATGGGCTTTGGCTCCGACGAGGATCGGTTCCTAGTCATTGGCGACGGTGACGACGTGGTCAACATCACACTATTTTGGCGCGACGAGATTCCCGAAGATTGGGAGCAGCTGCCCGATGCACCGTCGAGACGGATCGCCGGTTTGGGTCCCGCCCACATGGGTGATCCGTCTCGTGTCGAGATCCAGACCGAACAGTCGATCACCGTGTCCGGCTACGGCGCCATGACTGTCAACAACGAGCCCGGGTCACGCCCCGACTGGCTGCCGGCCCGGGGTGCCCGCTTGCTGTGCTTCTTCCTCGGACACCACGAACGGTTTACCCCGCTCGGAATGCACAAGTACCAATGGGACCCCGAGGTCCGGACGTTACGAGAGGCCTGGGTGACCACTGAGGTCAGTTCGCCCAACTCGGTGCCCTACGTCAGTCAGGGTTCCGACACCGTCTACACGTGTGGTACCCGTGGCGGAAAGTGGACCATCGAGGCCGTCGACTGGTCGACCGGTGAGTCACGTGGCTACTGGGTGACCGGCGATTCACGGTTCAATACACTCGGTGGAGGCGTGCACGTCGATGGCGACGGCCGGATCATCTTCGGCACCATCTTCGGTAAGACCCGGATCCTCGCCAACCCCTGAGATGGATTGCCCCCCCGGACTGAATATCGGGGCTTGAACGCCGCTGGGTTAGCGTGACTTCGTCGTCAGACCCGGCCACGGAGGACCTCATGAGTATTCGATCCAGGCTCCTACGGCCCACCATGCGGTGGTTTG